>Ga0306874_100041_pt1 | contig 69177 bp, 66 predicted proteins | sample AntCluMetagen315_FD_190406 | JGI IMG/M metagenome (GOLD analysis project Ga0306874, IMG submission 190406) | Saline lake microbial communities from Club lake, Antarctica - Metagenome #315 (v2) (version 2) | ecosystem: Environmental > Aquatic > Non-marine Saline and Alkaline > Saline | place...
GTCGCCAGAGCCGTCTCTGTTCCACTCACTTGTGGTTCAAGACGACCGGGACTCGCAGTTCGGGGCCGTGCCGCTCCGCAACCCGTTTCACGCCGACTCTGCTCTGTCGACCATGTTCGAACTCGACTCGCTCCCCGACCGCCCGCTGACTGCGGAGGAACTCCAGTCGCTCCGTGAGAGCGACGCCGTCGTCGAAGCCGCGCCACTCGCTCGGGCCGAGGACGGCATCCGCCATCTGGCGCTCCAAGCGGGTGAGCGCCTCTACGGACTCGGCTACCGTGACGACGAGGGCTGGGTGGTCGTCGAAGACCGGATTGCTGAGGACACCGACGACCTCGCGGCAGTTCGAAACGCACTCCGGAGCTGGGCTGAGGAGTAACCCAACCCGACTTTATCTGCTCCTCGGGTCGCTGCCAGTTCACCCGGTGGTTTCCCCACTATTGGCGACGCTCAACAATCCGGCAGCGCTGAGACGAACTCGACACCTCACTCGACGTGAAGCGACTCGACACCGTCTCAGCAGACCAGACCACAATGGCGTACGGAGTGACCGCAAACCAACGCGAACCGCTGCGCCGAGGGATGGTCGAACTCGTTGCCAACACACTGCTGGAGAACCAAATCGACTGAGGCGCCGATTCCGGCCGTGCGTTCCGTCACGAGTGGCTTTATCTCTCGACGACTCTCAATCTCGCCATGACCGACCGTTGTGAGCGGTTCGACCACCTCTACACCGGAACCGTCCGAGCAGCTCTCGACGAACCCGGCTACGGCAGTTGGCGCTCGCTGAGCGCGCCCGACGCCGTCTCGCTCAGTTTTGGCTTCCCCTATCCGGATTCGTTCCCCGAGGCAGCGCTCTCGGAGTCGCTGGACGCCGTGCTGGGAGAGGAGGGGAGCGACGCGCTCCAGTACGGCGGCGGCGAGTACGTGGACAGTCTGAAAGCCGGCATCCTCCAGCGGGAGGCGACCCTCGGCGTCGACGCGACGACGGAGAACCTCCTGCTGACCAACGGCGCGACCCACGCGCTCGACAGCATCGCCCGCACGGTGCTCGAACCCGGCGACGAGATATTCGCCGAGATTCCGACCTTCATGGGGTCGCTCTCGCTGTTCGAGAACTTCGGCGTCGAGGTGACTGGCTTCCCGGTAGACGAGGATGGCCTCGACGTGGCTGCGCTCGAAGCAGCACTCACAGCCCGCCGGGAGCGCGGCGACCCCATCCCGAAACTGCTCTACACCATCCCGAACTTCCAGAATCCGACTGGAGCGACGCTCTCGCGTGAGCGCCGTGAGACGCTGGTAGCCCTCGCCGCAGAGTACGGCTTCCTCATCGTCGAGGACGACGCCTACGGCGAACTCCGATTCGACGGCGAGGACGTGACGCCGATGGCGGCGCTGGACGACGAGGGCTGGGTCGTCCGAATGGGGACGTTCTCGAAGACCATCGCCCCCGGGGTCAGGACTGGGTGGGTAGTGGCCCACGAATCACTGATCGAGCAGTTCAGCCAGCAGGCTGCCGGTGGTACCAACACGTTCACCCAGAGCGTACTCGGGCGCTACTTTGACGCCGGCCACTACGAACCGGTGGTGGAGGAACTCACCGAGGCCTATGCAGAACGGCGCGATGCGATGCTCGACTCGCTTGCGGCTCACCTTCCGCCCGGCTCGGAGTGGACCGAACCAGAAGGCGGGTTCTTCGTCTGGGTTACGCTCCCAGAAGGCGTCGACACGGAGGACCTGCTTCCCGACGCCGCTGAGGAGGGAATCACCTACCTCCCCGGATCGCATTTCTACCCCGGAGAGGGTGGGGAGCGTTCTCTGCGTCTCTCGTTCAGCCACGTCTCTCCCGAGGAGATGGACCGCGGTGTGGCAGCACTCGCCCGGGCGACAGAGGCAGCACTAACTGAGTAGCTCACACCTCGAGGTCGTCGAAACGGTTATGTCCCTCCGCTTCTCAAACTCACCTGTGACAGTCGACTCCGTCACCGTCGTCGCCGCCCTCCGCCAGCGACGGATCGACATCCGGCCGCGGGCCTGCTAGGCCCTCCTATCTCTCACTCCATCGTCACGTATTGCTGTTGTCCACCAGTTTTGGTCGTCGCTAGTGTGCCGTAACTCCTTTTATTACAAAATCTTAAACCATGGATTTAACTATGAGAGACTCTCTCCTTCGAGTATGACGAGTGTTGCACTCGCGTTTAGTGGCGGCCTGGACACGACGGTCTGTGTGCCGCTTTTGAAAGAGGAGTATGGATACGACAATGTCGTCGCCGTCACCGTCGACGTGGGCCAACCCGAGGCAGAGTTCGCGGAAGCCCGCGAAACCGCCGATGCGCTCGGCCTGGACATCCACGTCATCGACGCCACCGCGGAGTTCGCGTCACTCTGTTTCGACTCCGTTCGCGCCAACGCGACCTATCAGGGGTATCCGCTCGGCACGGCGCTCGCCCGCCCGATCATCGCGAAGGCTATCCTGGAAGTGGCTGAGGAGCAGGGCTGTGACGCCATCGCGCACGGCTGCACGGGGAAGGGCAACGACCAGCTCCGCTTCGAGACGGTCTGGCGCGGCTCCGACCTCGACGTAATCGCACCCGTCCGCGAACTGGGCCTGACCCGCGAGTGGGAGGTCGAGTACGCCGCCGAACGTAACCTGCCCGTCGAGGCCGGCAACGAGGGCGCGTGGAGTATCGACACCAACCTCTGGTCGCGTTCAGTCGAGGGCGGCCAACTCGAGGACCCCAGCCACATTCCGAGCGAGGATATCTACGACTGGACACAGACCCCCGACGGGAGCGAGGAACTGGTCGAGGTCACCTTCGAGGACGGCTACCCAGTCGCCTTGAACGGAGACGGACTCTCGGCGACCGCCCTCATCGAGGAACTCAACGCGCTCGCAGGGGCCTACGGCGTCGGCCGCACGGACATGCTCGAGGACCGCATGCTCGGGCTGAAGGTTCGCGAGAACTACGAGCACCCCGCCGCGACGGTGCTCCTGACCGCCCACGAGGCGCTGGAGCAGTTCGTCTTCACGAAGACCGAGCGTGACTTCAAACCCCAGATCGACGACCAGTGGGCACAGACCGCCTACAAAGGGCTCGTTGATGCGCCGCTCATGAATTCGCTCGAGGGCTATCTCGACGCCTCCCAAGAGAAGGTCACCGGCACAGTGACGGTCAAACTCCAGGGTGGGGCAGTCCGCCCGGTCGCCCGTGAGTCCGAGTACGGCGTCTACTCCGAGAACGCCGCCTCGTTCAACACCGAGACGGTCGACGGCATCGAGCAGGCCGACGCGACGGGCGTCGCGAAGTACCACGGCTTCCAAGAGCGCCTCGCGAACCAGGTGGCTGCTTCGGCTGCTGCAGCCGAGAAGCCCGAACTCTCCACGGACGGTGGCGAGTAGATGAACGACGAGGGCGTGACCGGTGACGGGCAACCGGACCGCGCTGGCGGTGAAGATGCCGCGGGCCCAGCAGGGCACGAGGCCGACGGCGAGACTGTGGTCCGCCGCGAGCGGTTCGCGGGCGGGCCTGCACGCTCGTTCATGTCGAGTCTCGACGCCGACACGCGCATCTTCGCTGCCGACCTCGCGGTCGACCGCGCCCATACGGTGATGCTCGCCGAGCAGGGCATCATTAGCGCCCCAGAGGCCGACGATATCCTCACCGCGCTCGACACCATCGAGGAAGCGGGCCACGGTTCGCTCCCCGACGGCGAGGACGTACACGAGGCTATTGAGTCGGCTGTCGTCGCTGCGGTCGGCCCCGCTGGCGGGAAGATGCACACCGCCCGTTCACGTAACGACGAAGTGGCGACCTGTATCCGCTACCGCTACCGCGAGGACCTGCTCGATGCTGTGGAGGCGACGCTTGCACTCCGAAAGTCGCTCCTCGAAGCCGCGGCGGATGAGAAGGAGACAGTCGTTCCCGGCTTCACCCACCGCCAGCACGCCCAGCCCACCACAGTCGGCCACCTGCTCGCTTCCTACGCGGGCGCCGTTGCCCGTGATACGGAGCGCTTGCTCGCCGCGTTCGACCGAACGAACAGGTCTCCCCTCGGTGCCGCTGCCTTCGCAGGCACCACCTTCGACGTGGACCGCGAGCGCACAGCCGGATTGCTGGGGTTCGACGGCGTCGTCGAGAACGCCGCCGACGCCGTCACGGCTCGTGACTTCCTCGTGGAGGGGGGTAGCGCACTCGCTGGTCTCTCCGCGACGCTCTCGGGGCTCGCGACGGACCTGATTGAGGCGTCGAAAGACGGTCACGTCGGACTCGACGACGCTTACGCCTCCACCTCGTCGATCATGCCCCAGAAGAAGAACCCCGACTCGCTAGAACTGGTGCGTGCCGTTTCTGGCGACGCTGTCGGTGATTTGACGGGCTTGCTGACGACACTCAAAGGACTCCCACGTGCGTACAACCGTGACCTCCAGCGTGCGACGCCCCACGCCTGGGACGCCGTCGATATCGTCACCGAGGCGACGACAGTGACCGCCGGCGCGGTGGCGACGGCGACGTGGGACGAGGAAGCCTGTGCAAGCGATGCGGGCGTTGGCTTCTCCACGGCCACGGGCGTCGCAGACGCGCTGGCTACCGCGGGGGTCCCGTTCCGTAGCGCGCACGAGCTGGTCGCCGAGGCCGCGGCCGGTCTCGCGGACGACGCCACCGTGGCGGAGCAGGCAGCCGCCCTCGAAGCTGCTGCGGCCGAGCACCTCGGCGCCCCCCTCTCGGGGTTCGTCGACGAGGAGCAACTGACGACAGTGCTCTCGCCAGCCGGGAGCGTGGCCGCACGCGATTCGCAGGGTGGGCCCGCACCCGGTGCAGTCGCCGATTCACTCGAAGCACTGACTGCGGACTACGAACAGCATGCCGACTCCCTCGAGCGGTACCGCGAGGGCCTCGCCGCTGCAGAAGCCACTCTCGCGACGGAGGTGGCGAGTGATGAGTGAGACGCCTGTTCACCGTCAGTCCCAGCCAGAGCCAGCTTCCAAAGGCGCCGGCACGCTTCGGCGGCGGCCGCAACGACAACTCCGGCGACGGCCGCGACGGCCGACGCCACCACGGCCCCGTCGGGCCACTGACACTCTCGCGTCGTCCCCGGTTGGATTGGACGACACCGAAACCGACGATATCGCTGCCTAGAGACCTCAACGGCATTATTTTGCGGTAGTACAATCGAAGAATTAAAGTACGCTCCTCACCGAGCAGAGAGTACAATGTCAGAAGCGACCTGCGTGATCTGTGGCGGCGACGTTGCACTGCCCGACGACGTTGAAGTCGGCGAGATACTGGACTGCGGGGACTGTGGCACCGAACTCGAAGTGATCGGCGTCGACCCCGCCGAGCTCGCGGAAGCTCCCGAGCTCGCCGAAGACTGGGGCGAGTGATGGAAGTCCGCCTGCTCTACAGCCGCATCCGCGCCGACGAGAAGCTGCTGCTGGCGGAGCTCCGCGAGCGCGGCCACAAGGTCGTGAAGGCCGACACTCGCACGCTGACGTTCGACCTCGACGAGCCGCCGGCGCTACTCGCAGACTGTGACGTGGTGCTCGACCGCTGTCTCGCGACCTCGCGCTCGCGCTATGCGACCCGGTTCCTCGACCACTACGGCATCCCCGTGGTCAACGGTGCTGACACGGCGGCGGTCTGTGCGGACAAGGTAGAGACCAGCCTCGCGCTCCAGGCAGCAGGCATCCCGACGCCGGAGACGACGGTTGCCTTCACCACCGACGCCGCGTTGGAAGCCATCGAGGCATTTGGCTACCCATGTGTCCTGAAGCCGGTCGTGGGTTCGTGGGGCCGGCTGATGGCCAAGCTGGAGTCCCGCAGCGCCGCCGAGGCGGTGCTGGAACACAAAGAGACGCTGGGAAGCTACGAACACAGCGTCTTCTACATCCAGCAGTTCGTCGAGAAGCCCGGTCGCGACGTGCGCGTCCTGATGGCTGGCGGCGACACCGTGGCCGCGATGACCCGCAGCTCGGACCACTGGATCACCAACGCTGCAGCCGGCGCGGAAACCGAACCCTTCGAACTGGACGAGCAGGCCGAGTCGCTCGCGAAACAGGCGAGTGAGGCTGTCGGCGGCGGTCTCCTCGGGGTCGACCTGATGGAGACCGGTGATGGCTACACCGTCCACGAAGTGAACCACACTGTCGAGTTCTCCGCGCTCAACGGTGCTGTCGAGACGGATATTGCTGGAGAAATTGTGGACTGGCTGGAAACTGTGCCTGCGGTGGATAGTGAGGTGACCACATGACCAACAGCGCGAGCGTCATCGGCGGCTCCGGCTTCGCGGGCGGTGAACTGCTTCGTCTGCTCGCAGGCCACCCCGAGTTCGACCTGGTACAGACCACCTCTCGCCAGTACGAACACAAGACTGTGGGCCACGTACACCCGAATCTGCGCGAACTCGACCTGCGTTTCAGTTCGCCCGAATCGCTCGAATCAGTGGACGTGCTGTTCACAGCGACCCCACACGGTGTCTCGATGCAGAACGTCGAAACGTATCTCGACGCCGCTGGGTTGCTCGTGGACCTCTCGGCTGACTTCCGCCTTTCGGAGCCGGCGCTCTACGACGAGTGGTACGACGGCCACGACGCGCCGGAGTATCTGGATGTCGCGGCGTACGCACTCCCCGAACTAGGCCATGAGGGGCTTCAAGACGCGGATATCGTCGCCAGCGGCGGCTGCAACGCGACAGCGACCATGCTCGCACTCGCGCCGTTGGTCGAGGCAGATCTCCTCACACCCGAGGACCGGGTCGTTGCGGACCTCAAGGTCGGCTCCTCGGAGGGCGGCGCCGCCGGCGGCGCTGCGGCCTCTCACGCCGAGCGCTCGGGCGTCGTCCGCCCGTACGCGCCAACGAGCCACCGCCACGAGGCGGAGATTCTCGACCAACTCGGACTCTCGGTGGATTTCACCGTTCACGCCGTGGATATGGTCCGCGGCGCAGCTGCGACCTGCCACGTCTACCCAGACGGACCTGCCGCTGCAGACGGCGTACAGACAGCTGACCTCTGGGGTGCCTATCGCGACGCGTACGACGACGAACCGTTCGTTCGAGTCGTGGCGGGCAGTGGAGGAACCTACCGCTACCCGGAGCCAAAGGCAGTCGCGGGGACGAACCTTGCAGAAGTCGGGTTCGCGACCGAACCTGACTCGGACCGCGTGGTCGCCTTTGCGGCCATCGACAACGTGATGAAGGGCGCTGCGGGGCAGGCCGTCCACGCTGCCAACATCGCGCTGGGGCTCGATCAGACAACCGGCCTCACACAGCAGGGGCTTCACCCGGTGGGCTCGCCATGAGTCATCCCGACCACCTCGACGCGCCGCCGCTCGTGGTGAAAGTTGGCGGCGCCCGCGCGGTCGACCCAGCGGGCGTCGTTGCCGACGTTGCCCACTACACTGCGACGGGTCGCGATGTCCTGGTCGTCCACGGTGGCTCCACTGCTGTCGACGACACGCTCGAAGCACTCGGCAAGGAGCCCGAATACGTCGAGACGCCGTCGGGCGTCTCGGGACGCTTCACCGACGACGAGACCCTCGAGACGTTCGAGATGGTGCTCCCTGGCAAGCTCAACACCGAGCTCGTCGCGGACCTGCGTGCGGTCGGTGTGGATGCAGTGGGGCTCTCGGGCGTCGATGGCGGCCTCGTGACCGGCCCACGCAAATCCGCCGTCCGCGTGCTCGAAGACGGCAAGAAGAAAATTCGCCGCGGCGACCACGCCGGCAAACCCGTGTCGCTGAACACTGGGCTGCTGGAGTCCCTGCTCGCGGATGGCTACGTGCCGACCGTCTGCCCGCCGATGCTGGCCGACGACGGCACCGTTGCGAACGCCGACGCCGACCGCGTGGCTGGCTTGCTGGCCGCGGAGCTCGGGGCCGAACTCGTCCTGCTGACGGACGTGGCGGGGGTGTACGCAGACCCCGACGACCCAGAAACCCTCATCGAGGAGACTGCGACACCGGACGCGATGGCGACGCTCGAGGAGGCTGCGGAAGGGTTCATGAGTCGAAAAGTCCACGCCAGCCGCGAAGCGCTAGAAGGCGGTGCCACCAGTGTCACTATCAGCGATGCAGGTCACCGCAAGCCGCTGGTCGCGGCGCTCACGGGACACGGAACGCAGGTGCTCCCGGGTGCCGTCGGCGTCGAGACGGACGGTGGTCTTGAGGCGTCTGACGCTGGACCGGAGTCACTCGAACTCCCAGTTGGAGGTGGTGATTCGTGAGCGACGAAGAGTTCGTTTTCTCCGAGAAGCCACTCGCGCTCGCCAGCGGGGAGGGGCTGACCCTCACCGGCGAGGACGGAACGGAGTATCTGGACTTCGGTGCTTCCTACGCCTGCACGCCGCTGGGTCACTGCCCGCCCGCGGTCGTCACGGCGATTCAGGAGCAGGCTGGCGAACTGCTCTACGTGCAGGGTTCCTACCCCGTCGCCGTCCGAACCGCGCTCAGAGAGCGCCTCGCGACTGTGGCTCCGGGTGACCTCTCGAAGGTCTGGCTCTGTAACTCGGGCACCGAAGCCAACGAGGCGGCGTTGAAGTTCGCCCGCTCGGCGACCGGCCACAGTAAGGTTGTGGTCGCAAAGCGCGCGTTCCACGGCCGGACGCTGGGTTCGCTCTCGTTGACGTGGGAAGACGCCTACCGAGATCCGTTCGGTCCGCTCCCGGGTGACGTGGAGTTCGTTCCCTACGGTGATGCCGAGGCGCTCACGACTGCCGTCGACGGCGAGACTGCAGCGGTGTTCCTCGAACCGGTACAGGGTGAAGGCGGAGTCCATCCTGCCAGCGACGCCTACCTGCAGACGGCACGCGAAGCCACCGAACAGGCGGGTGCCGCGCTCGTGCTGGACGAAATCCAGACCGGCCTCGGCCGCACGGGGACGCTCTGGACCTGCGAGGGCGCGGGTGTTGTGCCAGACATCCTCACCACCGCGAAGGGACTTGCCTCAGGGCTTCCCATTGGCGCAACGCTCTGTGCGGACTGGATTGCAGAGGGAGCCGGAAACCACGGCTCGACGTTCGCCGGGAACCCCCTCGTGGCTGCGGCCGCGGACGCCACACTCGCTGGGTTGGTAAGCCAGGAGGTGCCCGCCAACGCCGCAGCGGTCGGCGAGTATCTCCAGTCGGGCCTCCGCGAGGCTGTGGCGGAGCATGACCTGCCCGTCCGCGAGGTGCGCGGGTCGGGGCTCATGATTGGAATCGAGGTCAAACGCGGTGCGAATCGCGTCCTCCGCGACCTCGCGCTCCAGCAGCAGATCCTCGCCCTCCCCGCGGGCCGCTCCGTCGTGCGCCTGCTGCCGCCACTCATCGCAGAAACCGAGCACGCCGACGCCGTCATCGACGGCCTCGTAGAGGTGCTCGGATGAACGACGCGCTGGATTCGTCCACTATCGACGCACCAGCCGGGGCACTCGACAGCCCAGGCCGCGCGTTGCTCGCGGAACTGGTCGCGACCCCATCCCCATCCGGGGATGAAGCGGCCGTCGCCGAGTTGCTCCGTGCGTTCTTCGAGCACCACGATCGTGAGGCGTTCGTCGATGCTGTGGGCAACGTCCGCGCACCGGCAGACGATTCGGTCCTGCTCACCTCACACATGGATACGGTCCCGGGTGGCCCCAAACTCCGTGTCCTCACAGGTGACGAGGAACTGGGCGTTGACGGCCCAGTACTCCACGGCCGCGGTAGCGTCGACGCCACAGGGCCGTTGGCGGCGATGGCCGTTGCAGCCGTCGAGACGGGCGTCTCCTTCGCTGGCGTCGTCCAGGAGGAAACCGACTCAGCCGGCGCCCGCCATCTCCTCACGGACCGCTCGGTCCCGGAGGCCGTCATCAACGGGGAACCCTCGGGCTGGGACGCGCTGACACTCGGCTACCGCGGGCTCGTCGCGGGCACATTCACTGTCGAGACGGCTGCGAGCCACAGTTCCCGCCCGGAACCGAACGCGATCGACCACGCGACGGAGTGGTGGGAGGCGGTTCGCGGGGCTTTCGAGAACGATTCCACGGACGACGCAGGCGTTTTCGACACCGTCACTGCGACGGCGACGGCGTTCGACGGCGGACTCTCTCCTGATGGCGACGCCGTCGAGGCGACCGTCGACGCACAGTTCCGTGTCCCGCCGGGGCAGACACCGGAATCGGTTCGCGAAACAGTCGAAGCAGCCACGATCCACGGTTCGCTTTCCTGGACTGACGAAATCCCGCCGCTGCTCGGTGACCCGCGTAGTTCCGTCGCCGGTGCGCTCCGCGCAGGCATCCGGAGCGCTGGCGGCGAGCCGACCCACCTCCGCAAATCCGGCACGGCGGACGCGAACCTCTATGCCGCCGAGTGGGGCGTCCCGGTCGCGACCTACGGGCCGGGCGACTCCGCCTTGGATCACGCGCCGGATGAGCGCCTCCCGCTCGAAGAGTTCGACCGTGCCGTTGCCGTGCTGAGCACCGCCTCTACCCAACTCACATCCTGATTCACGCAACCCATGCACACGTCCAACACCGCTGAGACCGATTTCCCGTCCGAGTTCTTGACCATCGAGCAGCTCACCGCCGACCAGCTCCACGCGCTGCTGGACCGGGCTTGGGCGGTGAAAGCCGGTAAGGATCTCGGTCGGCTTCAGGACGCGACGGTCGCGATGCTGTTCGAGAAACCGTCGACGCGCACCCGTGTCTCATTCGAGTCAGGCGTCGTCGAACTCGGTGCCCATCCGACGTTCCTGGGCCCCGAGGAGATCCATCTGGGCCACGGAGAGCCACTGAAAGATACTGCCCGCGCACTCTCACAGTACGTCGACGCCATCGTGGCCCGTGTGTTCGACCACGAGGATTTGGTGGAACTGGGGGCGTACGCTGACGTTCCGGTTGTGAACGCGCTCACTGACGCTTCCCACCCCTGCCAAACCCTCGCTGACCTGCTGACGCTCCGTGAGGTCGGTGGTGAGGACCCGACGGTGGCCTGGGTCGGCGACGGCAACAACGTCGCGAGTTCGCTGGTCGTGGGCTGTGCGATGACGGGCGTTGACCTCCGCGTCGCTACCCCTGACGGATACGGCATCGACGAGGACACACTCAAGACAGCCGAATCGTTCGGCGGTGCCCCGACGCTCACCGCCTCGCCCGAGGCTGCAGTCGACGGCGCCGATGCAGTTTACACTGACGTGTGGATCAGCATGGGAGAATCAGCTGCGCGAGAAGCGAAACTCCCCGCGTTCGAGGGGTATCAGGTGACTGAAGAGCTCCTCGCCGGAACCGACGCGAAGTTCATGCACTGCCTGCCCGCCGTCCGCGGCGAGGAGGTGACCGACGAGGTGCTTGAAGGCGAGCGTTCGGTAGTTTGGCAGCAGGCGGCGAACCGCAAACCGGTCCAGCAGGCGTTGCTGCTCGAACTGCTCGGCGAGTGAGGCTCAGAACGGGGTGGAGACGTACTCGCTCGGGAGTGCGTTCCGCACGGTGACGAGCGGGTCGACCACCTGCGAGATTTCGAGGCCGCCGACGAGGCTGCCGAAGGTGTGAGCTTCCGTCCGACTGAAGCCGTGTTTCGCTTCGAGCAACCTGAGCGCGTCACGGTGGGCGAGTTTGCTTGCTTCCTCCATCGTCTCGGCGCTTGCGATTGTTTTCCACTGCTCGCCAGTGTCCACGAGCGGTCGGTCGAGTGCGAACGCCGGGGCCGAAATCAGCTCCACAGTGATGTCGATATCCGTCGCGATTTCTGCACCTGTTCCGCACATCTCGCCGTCGGCCATCGCGGCTTTCGAGTCGCCCATCGCGAGCATGCCTCCTGCTTGGGAGACGGGGAAATACGCGGTGGTCCCGGTGGTCATGTCGTTGGTGTCGAGATTGCCGCCGTGGTCGTGGGGGACGAGCGTCGAGTACGTCTCATCGGCCGGCGCAACGCCGATGGTGCCGATACAGGGCTCGATATCGACCGCGAGGTCGCCGTAGCGAATCTGCTCGCCATCGACCGGCGTGATTTGGGTGAATGGCGCCTCCACGTCTTCGTCGTCCTGCAGCAGGCCGAACCCGGGCGTGGTCACGACACGGCCGCGGTCCTCTGCGACACGGACCTCCTCAATCTCGACTTTGAGCACGTCACCAGGCTCGGCGCCCTCAATAGCGATGGGACCGGTGGCGGCGTTGACCTCGTCAGGAATCTGTTCGAGGAGGTCGTCGTTCTCCTGAATCACGCCGTCGAGACTATCGCGGGTCTCGACAGTGAGTTGGGTCCCGCTCTCGACGGTGCGCACAGCATCCATCTCGGGGGCGAACTCGTAGACGACGCCGTCCTTGTCGTGGCTGACGGTTTCACGGCTCATGGCTACTGTGATGGCGTTCGGCGCAAAAAGGTGTGGCTCGCGGCGGTTACGGGTCGGCGGCGACCTGTTCGGCCAGTTCGACGGCCTCGTCGACGCCGATTTCGTCGTCCAGTTCTGCGATCGCCGCCAGCAGTGCGTCCACGTTCGATTCTGTCGGTTCCTTCCCGGCGCGTTCGAGCAGTCTGCGGGCCGCTCCGGCGCCGCTTTTCGCCCCGAACAGCAGCCGCCGCTCGCCCCCGAACCGGGCGGGGTCGAACGGCTCGAACGTCGAGGGCTCGTTCAACATCGCGGCCGTATGGAGGCCGGATTCGTGGGAGAACACCTCCGCACCGAGTAGCGGTTTGTCCGGCTCGACGCGCTCACCCAGCGTCTCGAGTACCCGCTGGACAACCGGGAGCAGTGACGATTCCTCAACGTCGAGTGAGAACGGCTCTTCACCGACGGCAGCGGCCGCGACGAGTTCTTCGAACGCCGTGTTCCCTGCTCGCTCTCCAATACCTCCAACGGAGACATCTGCTTTCCCTGCACCAGCACGACCCGCAGCCAGTGCGTTCGCGGTCCCGACACCCAGGTCGTCGTGGAAGTGAACGCCCACCTCCTCGAGTTCGGTTTCGAGCGTCTCGAGGAACGATGTGACACCGGCTGGCGTTCGCGAGCCGACCGTATCGGCGATGGTGTACCACTCGGCCTCGACAGCGCCGAACAGGTCGTCGAGATGGCCCGGCTCCGTGCGGAACCCGTCCATCGCGGTCAGATGGACCTCCGCACCACCCTCGCGAGATAGATCTGCAGCCTGCTGCACCGACGCGACCATCTCGTCACGCGGGGCATCGAGAACGGCCTCGAGTTGCGCGTCACTCGTAGGTGCGAAGAGGTCGACGACGTCGACGCCGGCGTCGAGCGCAGCCTCTACGTCACGGGGAATCGCGCGGGCGATGCCCGTGGTTTTCGCATCGGTGTCGAGACGTTCGACTACCTCCCGAGTCTGTTCGCTGGCGATGGGGAAGCCAAGTTGGAGGTAGTCGACCCCGAGTTCGTCCAGCACCCGAGCGGCACCGACCTTCTGGTCCGCTGTGTACTCAACGCCAGGCCGTTGTTCTCCCTCTCTGAGCGTCAGGTCGAGGAGCTTCATATCGCACCCGTCTGGTGGAGTCGCTCAACCTCGTCGTCGTCGTAGCCCAGCGCCTCCAGGAGCGCGTCGGTGTCCTCACCCAACGCCGGTGGGTCCGTGTTCTCGACGCGCTCGAACGCACTGGAGCGTGCGGGGTAGCGCGGCACGTCTATCTGCTCGCCCTCGCCCTCGGCTACGTTGATGGGGCCGAGCGCGTCCGTCGCGCGCAGATGCTCGTCCTCGACGACATCCGCGGTGTCGTTGATGGGCGCCACCGGGACGCCAGCGCCGCGGAGGCGTTCGATGAGTTCCGATGCGGAGAACTCCGCACAGAGTTCGCCGACATCCTCATTCAACGCCTCGACGTGCTCGCGCCGGTCTTTGAGACTGGCGTACTGAGCCAGTTCGTGGAGATCTGTCTCTAGTGCGGAACACATCGCTTCCCACTGGCCCTGGGACGATGGACCGACGAACACCCACTCGTCGTCAGCAGACTGGTACACGTCGTAGGGTGCCCAGTTGGGGTGGCCCGCGCCGATGGGTTCTGGCACGTCGTCGTAGGCCTGCGTGTAGGCCAGCCAGTAGCCCATCAGCGCCACGGTGCTCTCATAGAGCGGGACAGTGAGGTGTTGGCCTTCCCCAGTCTTGTCGCGCTGGCGCAACGCGGCGAGCACGGATATTGCGCCGTAGAGCGAGGCCGTCATGTCCGCGAGGCTGGTACCACACCGCACCGGCGGCTGGTCTGGGTGGCCAGTGACGCTCATCACACCTGAGAGCGCCTCTGCGACGGGGTCGAGTGCAGGGTACTCCTCGTAGGGGCCGGCGTTGAACCCCTTGATGGAGCAGTAGACCAGCTCCTCGTTATGTTCGAGGACGTCGTCGTAGCCGACGCCCAGCCGTTCGGCGGTGCCAGCCGCGAAGTTCTCGACCAGCACGTCCGCCTCGGCGGCGAGGTCGGCGAACACGTCCTGTCCCTCGTCGGATTTGAGGTCAAGTGTCATCCCGAGCTTATTCCGGTTGACGTAGTTGAATGAGCTGTTGCCCGTGGGCGAGGAGTCCCGGACGGCGTCGCCGCCGCCGGGATGCTCGACCTTGATCACCTCTGCACCGAGATCTGCGAGCACCATCGAGCAGAACGGGCCAGCGATAATGTGGCCCAACTCGAGCACGGTCACGTCCGAGAGTGGCATCCCGTCGGCCCCGGGCAGCATCCCTGGGACGAGCCGGTGTGCCTCGGTCGTCTCATGGTGGTCGCCGACCGCGGGTCCACCATCGGCTCGCGAGTCGGTAGGCTGTCCAGTTGGGTCTTGGTCGTCGTTACGCGTCATTCTTGATTGAAGATCGGGCCGCGACGAGCGCGTCGCCATGACAGATGGTCTGGCCGTCGGCATCGAAGACGAAGGCGTCGGCGGCGTCAAAACCGACCGAGAGCGTGTCGTCGGTTTCGGCGTCGCCAACGTGCTCCGAAACGACGTCGATGAGGGTGCCATCAGCCATGTTGCCGTGAACCACGAATTCGGTACCCAGTTGTTCGACCACGCTGACGGTCACGTTGATGTGGTGGTCGCCGGCATCGGTGTCGAGATACTGCGGGCGGATACCCACCGTAACCGACTCGCCGGCACGGCCCTCGAACTGGTCGGCGGGTGCGGGGATCCGGTAGCCCTCCCCGACAATTTCGGGGCCGTCGTCGCCCGCTTCGACCGTTGCTGGCAACATGTTTGTCGAGGGGGTGCCGATGAAGCGTGCGACGTACTCCGAGACGGGTTTGTCGAAGAGGTCGCCCGGCGGTGCGAACTGCGCGAGTCGGCCCTCCTCCAGCAGGAGCACCTGGTCGCTCATCGTCATCGCCTCGGTCTGGTCGTGCGTGACGTAGACTATCGTCGCGTCCATCTCCTTGTGGAGGCGTTGGACCTCCACCCGGAGTTCGGCCTTGAGCTTTGCGTCGAGGTCCGACATCGGCTCGTCGAGCAGGAGCACGTCGGGGTCCTGTACGAGCGCGCTGCCCAGCGCGACGCGCTGTTGCTGGCCGCCTGAGAGTTCAGCTGGCATCTTCTCCAGCTGTTCGGTGATCTGCAGGGTTTCGGCCGCCTCGTCGACGGCTTCGTCCCGTTTGGCTTCTGGGACGCCGGCGACCCGTAGGCCGTAGGCGATGTTCTTCCGCACGGTCATGTGGGGGTAGAGCGCGATGCTCTGGAACACCATCGCCGCATTACGGTCCTGTGGCCGCACCTCGGTTACGTTGCGGTCGCCGAAATGGATGCTCCCCGAAGTGGGGGTTTCCAGCCCGGCAATCATCCGCAGCGTGGTCGTCTTGCCGCAGCCAGACGGCCCCACGATGGTCGTGAACGACCCCTCGGGAATCTCCAGCGAGAGGTCGTCGACGGCGACGTGAGTCGTGCCGGCGGTGTGGTACTCCTTGCGAACGTCGTCGAGTCGTATCGAGCGTGCCATGATAGTAGTTATTCGAGGCCTCCGACGTTGAAGCCCTGCAGCAGGTAGTTCTGGAGGAACAGCGCGATGAGGAACGGCGGGATGGAGACGAGCAGCGACGCCGCCATCGTCTCGGACCAGCCGATCGAGACCCGGTCCAGGAAGAGGCTCGCGCCGACGGTCATCGTGTACATCTCGTCCTGACTCATCACCACGCGGGCCATCGTGTAGTCGTTCCACGCGACGGCGAAGCTGAAGATTGCCGCGGAGATGTAGCCCGGGCGGGCCACCGGGAGGACAACCTCCCAGAGCGTGCGGGTACGGCTGGCGCCGCGGACCCACGCCGACTCCTCGAGCGCCATCGGGACTGTCTGGAAATACTGCCACATCAGCCAGATGGTGAACGGCGCGGAGATGCCGGTCAGCGCCAGCGACAGCGCGAAGTAGCTGTTGAGCAGCCCGAGGCTGAAGAAGATCACATAGAGCGGGATGGCGAGCACGATGGGGCTGAACATGTAGGCGAACAGCACTGCCCGTGCCGCCAGCGTCTTCCCGCGGAAATCAAAGCGCGTGAGGCCGTAGCCGGCCGCGACCGCCAGCGCCGTCGAGAGAAACGTCGAGGTCGCAGTGACCACAACGCTGTTGAAGAAGTACCGCGGCGTTGCGGTCTCCGTGAACAGTACCATGAAGTTCTCGAACGTCGGGGCGGTGGGGAGCAGATTCACCTCACCACCCGCGAACGTCGCCGCCGGCGCCTGGATGGCGATTGCCACCATCACGTACACCGGGATGGTGACGAACACCGCGACCACGAGCGCCGTCAGAATGACTGCAACCCGGCGCACCCGTTCTTGCGTGCGCTGGCTGACGATCGAGCCTGCGGCGCCTTCGCCGAGCCACGCCATCAGTTGGCCACCTCCTTCTCTGGTTCGAAGACTTTGAAGTAGACCACGGCGACGGCAGCGAGCAGGAAGAACATGATTCCGGCAAGCGCGGTGGCGCCGCCGAAGTTCACGTCGTTGAACGCCAGTTCGTACACCCGGATCGGGAGTGTCGTGGTGGCGTCGAGCGGTCCGCCGCGCGTCGAGAGGAAGATGATGTCGAACTTGTTGAACATCCAGATACCCCGCACGAGGAGGATGATGAGGATCGCCCCACGCAGGTGCGGGACGGTGATGTCACGGAACGCCTGCCAGGTCGAGGCCCCCTCGACCCGAGCGCGTTCATAGAGGTTCGGGTCGATAGCCTGGAGCCGCGCCAGCAGGATGAAGAAGCTGAACGAGCCGAACTTCCAGACGCTGGCGACGACCACTGCGGGCATCGCCCACGTGAGTTCCGAGAAAAAGGCCACCGGGCTCTCCAGTACTCCCCAGTTCACGAGATACTGGTTGAGTATCCCGACGTTGGGGTCGAGGATGAACCGCCACATGAAGATGACCACGAGCGTCGGCAGCAGATACGGGAAGATCATCAGGGTTCGCAACGCGTCGCCGCCCTGAATCTCCCGGTTGACGACGAGCGCGAGGCCGAGGCCGACGACGAGGCTGAGCACCGTCGAGGAGATCGCGTACACGACGCTGTTCCAGAGCGCGGTGCCGAACCCGTCGCCGGTGACCACGTCGACGTAGTTCGCGAGGCCGACGAACGTCGAGTTACCAGTTGGGTTCTCGAAGAGGCTCATCCCCAGTGCGTAGGCGATGGGAATCCCCCATACAACGATGAAAAACAGCGTGAAGGGGATGAACGTCGCGAGCAACAGCAGGCGACGCTCATCGGTCTCACCAAGCGCCGCTTCCAGTCGAGTTGCTGTAGACATCGGGGACTGGGATTACTCCTGGAGTGCGCGGAGTTCGTCGGCGACCCAGTCGACCGTCTCCGACGGCGATTTGTCACCGACCAGGAGCTGTTCGGCGGACTGGCCGAACATCTGCTGGCCGTAGGCGTCGGCGGCGACGATGTTGGGTGCGCCCTCGTCCCCGGTCGCCAGGACCGTTGTAAAGGCGTCCCAGTTGTCCCGCACCAGGTCCATCACGTCCTGGTGTTTCTGAATCGTCTCGTTGTTCTTCACTGCGTCGCTGTCCAGCCCCTCCTTGGTGGGCGGGAACTGGAACAGCGGCGCCGAGAGCACGAAGTCCATGAAGCGGTCGGATTTGCTGAAGAACTCGACGAACTGCCGGGCACCTTCGGTCTGTTCACCCGAGTTCCAGACGACGTGACCCTCCATGTACGCCCACCACTTGTCCTGTCCCTTCCCGTCGGGGACCGGGAACGCGGTTGGGGAGAGTTTGTCAACCAGGTCGGGACGGTTCCCCTCGATGATGAGGATTGGGAGGCCGCCCACAGACATCAGCGCAGCCGCGTTCTCCTGCTGGAGCGCGGCGATGCCGTCGCCCCACTCCCAACCCGAGCCGTTCGGCGCGTACTCGGCCATCTGCTGAATCCACTCGTAGGTCTCGACTGCGGCAGCCCGGTTCTCGTCGTTGTCGATAGTGACCTCGATACTGTCCGAGGGGCCCCCGTAGATGTTCACGTCGTTCTGCCAGAGATACTGCGTGGTCGCCGTGTCGGCGTTGTTGGTCTGGCCCGACTGGACGACGTAGCCCTGGATGTCGTTGTTGGAACTGACGCGCTCGGCCTCCGAGACCCAGCCCTCCCACGTGGTGGGGTTCTCTTCGTAGATGTCGTTGCGGTACCAGCCCATCAGAGGCTCGACCATTGTCGGGGCGAAGTAGGACTCGCCGTCGACGTTGACCGGGTCAGGCAGGCCGGTGCCCTGCACGGCCTCCGAAACGGGTGCAGCGTCGCCGTCGCGCTGGTAGCGGTAGGCGTCCGAGGAGGTGTCAAAGACGATGTCCGGCGGGTTCCCCGCCGCCTTCATCTTCTGGAGCTGCTCGTCCGTCGATGTTCCTTTGGAGGTGTAGGTGACTTCGACGGTGTACTCGTGTTCGTCCTCGAACTCTGCGATGATGTCGTCGATAACGTCTTTCGAGTCCCCGCGGTCTGAGAGGTACTGGATGGTGCCACTGTTGCCGCTGCCACCACCGAGACAGCCGGCGAGTGCGAACGCGCTGGCTGCGCCTGTGGTTTTGACGAACCGTCGTCGGGTATGGTTTCGTGCCATGTCGTATGGTACCAGTCCCCTTGCAGTTGGCTTTCTCCCCTACACTTGTCGGCTCTTTATAAGCGGCCGCCGTCGGCTCGCGCATCCAGCATGAACGCCGCTTCGTCGGGTGCGGGGCCGTGGCTCCGACCGCCGCGGCTGATGGCGTCGGCGATAAGCTGCCGCTCGGCCTTCCGGAGATGCTCGAGGAACGTCGAGTGGGCGATGCCCAGCTGCGCGGCGAGGCTCTCAGCGTTGGTCTCGCGCGGCCACTCGTAGTAGCCCGCCTGCAGCGCCGCCGTCACGACCTCCGACTGCCGTTCTGAGAGCAACGTGTCTGGCTCGAGATACGGTGTGAGCCGACCCAACTGGACCGAGCCCAGCGCGTCGAGTTCGGTGATGATCGCTCGCAGGTCCTCACGGCGGAACACCACCACCTCGAAAACCCGCTGGTCGCCGTTGACGCGGTCCCAGCCCTGCAACATCCCGTGGTTGCCGCGAATGATTGGGAGCGCACCACAGGCGCGTTTGGTGACAACGAGCCGGTTCTCCCCTGCTGGTTCGAGGTCGACAATCTCCGCGGAGCGCTCGAACGCTGCCTCGATCTCCGCGGCATAGCCCTGTGCGTCGATGACGAAGCGGATGAGTTCCTCGTCGAGGACCTCCTCGTTGGTGATGGGGAAGGTGATGTTCCACCGGCTGGTCACTTCGCTCAAGACGCAGTCACAGTCGAGGGTGAAGTAGATTTTCGCGCGGTACATTTGTGAAACTGAGTGCGGAGGGTCGTTCTGAGAGTGACTGCTCAGAACGTCGGCTCGTCGCCGCCCTGCTCGTCCTGCATCGCGGGGTCCTGCTGGTCATCGACGGCCTGTGTGAACAGGTCCTCCTGCATCTCGTCCATGCCGCCGCCGTTGGTGTCTTCAATATTGTAGGCCGAGACGCCGCGCTGGAGCAGGTCTTCGACGGCGCGCTCGCGGTTGAGGAACTCGCCAGCGTCGACGAGTCGGTTCAGTTCTCCGGTGATACGGTCGGGGAGGTCGACCTCGATCTCTGCCATACCGGTGCCTCGCGCTGCAGGAGTGTGAATCCTCCGCTCCACCCCCCGGGTAACCGCGGAGCCAGGATCACGCATCAAGAGAGGTCGACACCCGCTGCATCGGGGGTCCGCCAGGCGACCAGTACGCCGACCGCTGCGACGACGGCCGCCACGAGGAACGCCGGCTGGTAGCCCGCCGCTTCGATGATGGCGCCCGCACCCAGCGGCGCGAGGAACGCACCCAGCAGACCAACGCTGGTGAGTAACGCGACAGCGGTCGAGCGGACGGCCGGCTCGACAACTTCGGCGACGTATGTGAAGAGCAGACCGAGTGTCGTCTGGACGGCGAACCCAACGACCACGAGCAGCGCGATGATGGCCGGAACGGTCGTCGCGACCACGAACGCGGCGATACCCGGCGTGGCAATCAGAAACGCGCCCAGCACGACCGGCCGTCGCCGGCCGCCGAACAGTCTGTCGGAGACAGCGCCTGAGGTGGTCCGGGCGACGATACCCACCGCGGGAAACAGCGCGGTCAACAGCCCCGACGCCGCGAGCGAGAGGCCCAACCCCTCGGCGAGGTAGCTGGGGAGCCAACTGTTGAGAAAGAGGTAGAGCGCGAACCCAAGAAAGCAGAGCGTCGAGAGCAGCCAGACCGTCCGGTCGCGGAACAGCCGCTTGAACGCTGCACGGTCGGGCGTCTCAGCATCGACACCGAGAGATTGCCCGCGACTCGAAACGAGGAAAAGGGTGACACCGACCAGTCCGAGCGTCGCGAACACTGGGAGCGCGACGGGCCAACTGCTCGCCGCCGCGATGAGCGGTGCGCCGAACAGGCCGAGCGAGAATCCGACGGGCCCGCTGGCCGTGAAAAAGCCGACAGCGGTCGCCCGACGCTCGGGGCCGACGACGGTCCCCGCGAGGTTCGCGCCCGCGTTCCACACGATGACGTAGCAGGCGCCGCCGACGACACGGGAGAGCAACAGCAAGCGGTAGGAGCCAGCGGTCGCTGCGGCCCAGCCCCAGACGCCCGTGATAGCGAGCGCGATGCCCGCAGCCGTCACCATCTTCCGTGGACCCACCCGGTCCATCACTGCGCCCGAGGGAAGGCTGATGACGACAGAGGTGGCGAATACGATGCTGATGAGGCCGCTGGCGGCGGTGGGGCTCACGCCCAGGCTCTCCTGAATCAGCGAGAGCACACTTGAGGGCGCAATCTCGTAGGCAGCCGCGGCCACGGAGATGATGAAGAGGCCGACGACGAGGCCGGCCGCGCTCCCCGAACTGTCGCTCACTGGCTGTGGTTGTTGGGGGGACTACAAACGGCCACCGATTCCGGTCAAGGAGTTGGCGTTACTCCGCCAGCCCCAGCCGCTCCATCGTCGCCGCCGAAACGCTGCCGTCCTCGTTCCAGCCGCGGAAGGCGTAGTACTCCTCGAGCATCGCCTCCAACTCCTCGGGCGGACAGTACATCCCTTCTGCGGGGCCGTCCGGAATGGGCTCCTCCATGACACGGCGCGGGAGGGTGTCGGTTTCGCGGGACGCGATTCCGCGGTCGACGTTGATGCGCCGTTCGAGCGTGTAGACCCGCTCACCGACCTCCTCGACGTCCTCCGTCGTCAGGTCCCAGCCCGTCGCGGCGTTGATGGCGTCCCGGTACCGGTCGTTGATACGCTTCCCCCAGCCGCCCTCCTGTACGAAGCGACACTGGGTGAGTGAGTCCCCGAGGGCAGTGAAGTGCTGGCTGCGGGCGGCGAACTCCGCCGTTCCTTCGGTGATCTCCTCGTGCTCCCCGTCGTACTGCAGGGTGGGTCGGGTGTCGTGGTGGGAGCCACCGCGAGTCCCTGTGGCGTAGCCGATACTCATGCCCTTCAGCCCGCGGGCAGAGTGGGCCGCGAACTCCAAGCCCTTCGCGCCGTAGAGGAACGCGTCCGGGTCCTGTTCGGCATCGCGCTCGCCAGCCTCGATATCTGCAGCGAGCGACTCGGCCAGTCGGAACGAGCCCCCGGCGAGTTCGTCGCCGAATCCGTCTCTGTGAGCCACGTCTTTCACCAACTCCACGAGGCCGTCCTCGTCACCGAACTCGAGGTGCGGCGAGTCCTCCAGGGACAGCAGGCCCTTCTCCTGACACTCGCGGGCGAACGCGACGGTGACGCCGTAGGAGATGGTATCTAGCCCGAGGCGGTCACAGAGGTCGTTGGCCTTCATCACCCGCTTTACGTCGTACACTTCCTGCATCGTCGCGGTGGCATAGAGGCTCTCAAACTCCGGGATTTTCGCGTCCTCGACTTCCTCACCATCCTCCTCGAACGCCACGTGCTTCCCGCAGGCGACTGGGCAGGCCGTACAGGTGGTGTGCTCGGTGACGAACTCCTCGGCCAATCGCTCACCCGAGACCTGTTCTGCCTCCACCTCCCCTGACTGTTCGGTCTGGAGATTCCGTGTCCCGAGCTTCCCCATCTCGTTGATGGGGTTGACCAGCCCGCTGGTGCCGTAATCCTGCAGCATCTCCGTCTCGGCCATCAGCGGCGCGGTTCGGGTGTTCGCGAGTTCGAACAGCGAGTCGAAGTCAGCCGGCTCTGGGTCGAAACTCCCCTCCTGTACAGCGACGGCTTTCACGTTCTTCGAACCCAACACGGCGCCCGCTCCACCACGGCCGGCGACGCCCTCACGGCGCTTCCCGTCGTGGAGTAGGCAGGCGTACCGGACTTCGTTCTCACCCGCGGGCCCAGCTGCGAGGACGTGCGTGTCGTAGCCGATTCCCTCTCGCTCGCGAATCGCCTCGCACGTCTCGTAGGTGTCGAACCCAGCCAGCTCGTCGGCGGGTTCAAGCGTTGCGCCCTCCTCGGTCACGTTCACGTAAACCGGTTCATCGGCCTTCCCGTGAAGCGTGATTGCGTCAAACCCTGTTGTCTTCTGTGCCGCGGGAAAGCTCCCGCCGAACGTGCTGTCGAAAAAGCCACCCGTCATTGGTGAGACGAACCCGGCGACGCCGCGGGAGGTCGACTGGAACCGTGTGCCGGTCATCGGGCCGACTGAGAGCGTCAGCACGTTTTCGGGGTCGAGCGCGTCGGCGTCAGTCGGGACGTGGTCCTCTACCGTCTTCGCGGCGAACCCGTTGCCACCGAGGAACTGTTTGGCGGTCGTTGGGTCGATCGGCTCTGCCTCGGCTTCGCCGCGGTCGAGGTAGACGTGGAGTATCTCGCCGCCGTAAACTGAGGGGAGACTGTCGGCCATAACTGAGTGGTTGGTGTGCGATGGCAAAAGCGTACTGTCGCCGCCTTGCAAACGACCCTGAAGTTTATCGTTGTCGGGAACCCACACGTCGGTGTGCACGCAGCGGAAATTGACCCAGCGGCGAAGGCAGCGCTGGATCGCCAGCCCTTCTCCATCCCACACAACCGATATGGGCTGAAACTCCTTCGAGTCGTCGGGCGACTCGCGAGCAGGTACGGAGACCACAATCCGCCCGCCGTGGGCTCGACGAGAGAGCTGACGATTCCGGGCCCGGACGGGGCGCTATCAGCCAGATTGTACCGTCCGGAGTCGGCTGCAGCGGTCCCGACAGTCGTGTTCTTTCACGGCGGTGGCTACGTGTTCGGCGACCTGGAAACTCACGACAGGCTCGCCCGCCAGCTCACCCGTTCGAGCGGCTGTGCGCTGCTCTCAGTCGAGTACCGCCTTGCGCCGGAACACCCGTTTCCTGCGGCTGTCGAGGATGCCTATGCTGCCGTGGAGTGGGCGGCCGAGAACCGCACACGCCTGGGTGGTGGGGACGAACTCGCCGTCGCCGGCGACAGCGCGGGCGGCACGCTGGCGACTATCTGCTCACTGATGGCTGCTGAACGCGATGGTCCCACAATTGAGTATCAAGCGCTGCTCTACCCCGGCGTCGCCATCGACGAAGAGCAGGAATCTGTAACGCAACACGCCGGAACTGTTCTCGACGAAGCAGACCTGCGGTACTTCCATAACTGCTACTTCGGGAGTGAGATCCACGAGCGCAACCCCTACGCAGAGCCATCGCAAGCCGACGACCTCTCGGAGGTGGCCCCCGCGACAGTGGTAACTGCGGGGTTCGACCCGCTCCGAGATGGCGGGAAAGCCTACGCCGAGCAGTTACTCCACGATGGGGTCGACGTAACCTACCGGAACTACGAATCGCTGGTCCACGGCTTCGGAACGCTTCGGGGCGTCGAGGCCGCCGATGATGCGGTCGGAGAGGTGGGTCGAGACCTGCAGAACGCGCTGTAACCGTGTCGTAGATACCGTATTCGGTGGTGGCCGCGTACTCGTAGAACTCATCTGAACTAATCTTCCCACGTGCGCGGAGGTGTTGAAAAGCGGCTACAAGAGGCTGATTTTGGGGCTTTTGTGACTGTTGGCGGGTTGCTCTGGATCGAAATCAGAATTGCAAATTCTGTAAATTCTACAAACTATTGCTGGTCCGAACTTCGTGAGAACTCTTAAGTGTCCACCAGGAGTTGCTCGGTCCATATGCTTCCGGACGCAGCGCCATCGCGGGGGGTCCTGGAAACCGGTCTCCCCTGGTCCGCCGCCAGGGTGGCCGCCTGATGGGGGGCGCAATCAGCGTCTCGCTCCAGAAAGGGGGCGTCGGGAAAACGACCATCGCAATCAACCTTGCTGACGCGCTCGCGGCCGACGACGACGTCCTACTGGTCGATTTAGACCAGCAAGGCAACGCCACAGAGGGGGTGGGTCTGAAAGACGAGTACGAAACGGACGGTCCCCACATCGGCGACGTACTGACCGACGACGACCCGGTAGACGTGCAGGAGGTCATCGTCGAGCGTGACCGGTTCGACGTCGTGCCGGCCCACATCGACCTGGACGAGATTGCCGACCGTATCCGGAACTCCACCTTCGGCATGCTATGGGTGCGCCGCCAGATCGTCCAACCGCTGCTCGAGGATGAGTACGATTACGTCGTCATCGATTCGCCACCCAGTCTCGGGCCGCTCTCTGACGCGTCGCTCATCGGCGCCGGCCACGTCATCGTACCGCTGCTGATGAGCGAGCCCAGCGTGTCGGGGTTCGAGCGCATGTGGGACCAACAGATCATCCCCATCCGCAATGAAGTTGATCTCGAACTGCTGGCCGTTGTCCCGAACGACCTCTCGGGCAACAACGAGGAGCGCCGCATCATCGAGGACTTGGAGAACTCTCCCTTCGCGGAGTATCTTCCCGCATTTGGGCGCTCCGAGGAGTTCGACACATCGGGCTCGCCCGGCCCGGGAATCCGCCACCGGATCGCGTTCAGTCGGGCCTGGCGGGAGGGCAAGACGCTGCGGGAGTACGACCCAGAGAACGATATGCTCAAGAGACTCGACCAACTGGCCGACCTGGTGAAAGCCGATGCCTGACGAGAACCGCTTTGCGGGCCTTTCGGAGGCCGAGAAAGAAGAAGAACGCACGGACGCCGAACCGGACGCAGCTGCGGACCCAGCCGAACCGGACGACTCCGAAGAGACTGGGCCGGCGTTCGAGTTCGACCAGACGACCGCCAAGAGCATCTACGTCCGCGAAGAGACGCTGGAACTGCTCGAGGACACCGAGTTCGAGGTGGAGATGGTGCTTCGCCGGAACCACAGTATCCGCGACCCGACGGGTCGGGAGTTCCACGACGCAGCCGTCCGGGTGCTGGCCGAACACACTGACGAGGTTGTCGACAGTATCCTCGCCGCTCGAGCGGGCGAGGACGAAGACGCCGAGGACTGATTCCCTGTTCTGCGCTAGTCCGGTCCGTGTCGGTCTCGTTCAGCATAAAAATCGCCGGCGACGTCCTGCGACTCCTATTCTGCGCCGTACTGTCGAATTACCTGCGAGAGCGCGTCGGCACCGAACTCGATTGCAGATTCGGGAACCCGCTCATTGGCTGCGTGGACCAGTGAGTTGAACTCGAACCCCTCGGGCAATCGGAGCGGCGTGTAGCCGTATGGCTGGATGCCCAACTGCTCGAAGAAACGCCCGTCAGTCCCGCCGGTGAGCAGGAACGGGACGGGGACTGCGTCGGGATGATTGGCGGTTATTGCATCGCTCAACACGTCGAACAGTCCCATATCGATATCGCCGTCGTCGCCGCCGTCGAACCGCACAACCTCGAACTCTACACCTTCCACGTCGCCGAGTAGCTCCCAGACCTCCTCGAGGAACTCCTCGGGACTCGCGCCCGGGAGCAACCGCGCGTCCAGCCGCAGGTCGATTTCCGCGGGGTGAACGTTCACCTTCCCGCCGCCGTTTACGACGGTCGGACTCACCGTGTTGTGGAGCATCGGGTCGAGTCGTTCGGCGACTGGACCGAGGTCATCAAGTATCTCGTCGGTCCGTTCGGGGTCCAGCAGACCGCGGAGTTGTTCGGCTCTGTCGGGCGCCGCCTGCTCGGCCATCGCCTCAATGAACTCCCGTGCGGGCGGTGTGATGTGGACCGGAAGCCGGTTCGCGGTCAGCCGGGTCAGAACCGTTCCCAGTTTGTTCATCGTGCCGTCGCGGTGGGGTCGTGAGGCGTGGCCGCCCCGGCCAGTGACAGTCGCCTCCAGCCAGCAGACCCGCTTCTCGGCCACCTGAATCGGGTAGAACTCGGTGCCGTCGATTCGCAGTGGGAAGCCACCGAACTCGCCGATGGCGTACTCGACGTCCGCGAACCAGTCGGGGTGGTTCTCGACGAGATATTTCGCGCCCATGTCGCCGCCCGTCTCCTCGTCGGAAAGCACGAGTAGGAGCACGTCTCCGGCGGGCTGGAACCCCTCCTCGGCGGCCCGTAGCATTGTGGTCACCATCATCGCGACGGCACCCTTCATGTCCAGCGCGCCGCGGCCCCAGATGTAGCCGTCTTTCTGGACGCCCTCGAACGGCGGTTCCTCCCACTCCTGACCCTCCGTGGGAACCACGTCGACGTGGCCCTGCATGAGCAACGGCGGCGCCTCGCTCGTGCCGGGCAGGCGCGCAAGGAGGTTCGGCCGCTCGGGGTCGGCTGCGAGTGTCTCGGTTTCGAGCCCCGCCTCGGTCAGCAGGCCGTCGATGTACTCGATACAGGCGCGCTCGTCACCTGGTGGGTTCACCGTCTCGAACTGAATCAACTCTGAGAGGAGGTCACCAGGCCGTTCGTGGATTGGCGTCGGCATACTCGGAGATTCACGGGGAGCCACATAGCCACACGGGTTGGGGCGAACATAGCTGTCACCACCGAAAGGCTGTTTTCGCTCCAAAGCCTACTCCCAGCTATGCCTCAGAACGAATTCAGTGTGGACGGAATGTCGTGTGGTGGCTGCGAATCGAGCGTCGAGACGGTTGTCGGGAAGCTGGATGGTGTCGAACGCGTGGGCGCCGACAACGAGAGCGGAACCGTCGCAGTAGACGGTGAGTACGACGAGGCGTCGGTTCGCAACGCGATCGAGGGGGCGGGGTTCACCGTCTCGGCGTAATCTTCGGTCAAACGGACCAGCAGCGTTCCAACGGAGAGGGAGCCTTCGACGGCTACTCTGTCACCAGCGCAATCACCCGCTCCGGTCGATTCATGCCGGCACAGAGCACGAGCACTGTGAGGTGGGTCCCGTCCTCGATTGGGACGTCACCGCCCCGTACCGCGCTCCCGCCAGTCTCCTCGGCAACGGTGCCGCGTGCGTCGGCAATAGCCTCACGGTTCAGCCACGCCGGCGGGCCAGTCGTGACCAGGAGAGATCGAACCGATTCCGTCAGGTCGCCCGCCAGCGAGCGGTGGCGGTAGAGCGCCCGGCGGGTCGCCGTCTCGATGGTACTGTAGCTCTCGATACTGTCGGGTTCGGACTCGCTTGAGAGCAACTTCCCGAAGAAGGACTGCTTCTGCCGGACCTGCTGGCTGTTGTAGCCGAGCGTGGCGTAGCCGCCCTCACCGAACGTGGCGATGAGTTCGCTGGCGTCGACGACCTGCTCGGCGACACCGCCCTCCACACTCGCTTCGCCGGTGCTGAACAACGCACCCGTCCACTCGGCGATGGTTTCGTTGGCGTCGGCGTAGCCCTTCTCCGCGTCCTCGTCCGGCAGGCGCTCTGTGGGTGCGTTGAGTTCGTCGTTGTCGAACAGGAGTTGTGAGTCCACCGTTGCTTCGAGCCCCAACAGTCCAGCACGGGCGTTGCGCTCGATTCCTTCCTCGTACGACGCGGGCAAGACGGTCAGCGCGTAGACCGGACTGTCGATGGCTTCCCGGAGCGTGTCCACGAGTATGGGCGCCGCGCCCGACCCAGTGGCGCCACCGACACCGACGGTGACGAGCACTCCTGCCGCCTCGCTCGGGACGGCATCGAGGGCGGCTTGTTGGAGTTCGAGCGCGTTGGCTTCGGCAGCCTCCCTGACGGCGAGCGCGTCGCCGCTTGAGCCCGCGGTGCTCCCGAACGCGTGGCGGTTCGCCTGATCGATATCTAGCCGCTCGAGACTCTCTACGTCTGTGTCGAAGGCGGCGACTGATGCGAGATACGGACGGTCGTCGGGTTCGGCCGCGGTTAGCCGGTCGGCCAACCGACAGCCCGCACCACCGACGCCCAGGACGGCGAGTTGCACGGCTCGGAATCAGTGCGCTCCGTCATAGGTGCTTCGTCGGGGCCGCGGCGTTCAGCGGTTCGACTCAGCTCGACCTCTCCGAACAGAACCGATTTGAACCGTGCACTCGCCGGTGGCGCTGGTTTCTTCCGGGTCCGGGCCCGCCTTTCGGTATGGAACACGCCTCAGTCGACAATGTCGACATGGACGGACCGGCTGGCAGTCTCGGCCTCTCTGAATCGCTGGGCCTCACTGATTTCGCCATAAACCACTACAGCCTCGCCCCGGGCGAGGAGTTCTCGGGTGGCCTCCACACCCATCTCGACCAGGAGGAAGCGTTCTACATCATCTCGGGAACGGCGACGTTCGAGTTCACAGACGAGCCTCTCGGCGAGACCGAGACGGTCGAAGTGGGCCCTGACGAGGCAGTTCGGTTCGCACCCGGCGAGTACCAGACGGGACAGAACGAAGGCGACGAGCCTGTCGAAGCGCTCGCCTTCGGTGCGCCGGAGGGGAGCGAGGACGTGCGAGTTCCGGGCCCCTGCGAAGACTGCGGTGAGGAAGCACTGCAACTGCGGTTCGAAGACGACGAGCTTGTCGCGTTCTGTCCGGAATGCGGTGCTGGCGCTGGCTCGTAACCCTGCAAAAAAATCCGGCAGCCGAAACGGCCTGGTTAGTCGTTCCCGAACGCGCCTTCTTCGCGCATCTCCGCCAGCCGCTCGTCGTCGATACCGAGCTCAGAAAACACCTGCTCGGTGTGCTCGCCGAGTTTCGGCGGCGGTGACTCGAAGCCGCTGTCAACCCGGTCGAAGTTGAGCGGGTGTTCGATGACCGGGATTTCCTGGCCGTCGCGCTCGATAGTCGTCATGACGCCGCGGGCCTCCGTCTGTTCATTGTTGAGGGCGTCCTCGACCGCTTGGACCGGGCCAGCGGGGATGCCGGCGTCGACGAAGGCGTCCATCCATTCGTCGGTCGTCCGGTCGGTGAGCCTGGCTTCGATCTCGGATTCGAGTAGATTCATATTCTCCACGCGGTCGGCGTTCTCAGCGAAGCGGGGGTCTTCGAGCAGGTCCGGACGGTCGATGGCCTCACAGAAGCCGCGCCAGAGCTTGGGGTTCAGCGCGGCGACGTTGACGTAGCCGTCGGCCGTCGCGAACGCCTGATACGGCGCGAGCACGGGGTCTTTGGTGCCCATCCGCTGGGTCTCCTCGCCGGCGAAGCTCTTGCCGGCCTGCTTGGTCAGCCACGGGAGCGTCGAGTCGAGCATCCCGAGATCGATGTAGTCGCCCTCGCCGGTGAGTTTGCGGCGGTAGAGCGCCGAGGAGATGCCGAACGCCCCCCACATCCCTGTGATGAGGTCCGTCTGTGGGAGTCCCACTTTCACGGGGTCGCCGCCCTCCTCACCCGTGACGGACATGATGCCCGAGATGCCCTGAATGAGGAGGTCATAGCCCGGGCGCTGGCTCCACGGACCGGTGTCACCGAACGCCGAGATGGAGCAGTAGACCACGTCGTCGTTCAGCTCTTTGATCGTCTCGTAATCGACGCCGAGGCGGTCAGCGGTACCGGGCCGGAAGTTCTGGAGGAACACGTCGGCTTCTTCGGCAAGCTCATAGAGTGCAGCGAGGCCGGCGTCGCTCTTGAGGTCGAGTTCGACCGAGCGCTTGCCGTAGTTGACGGTCCAGTAGTACGGCGACTCGCCGTCGATGAACGGTGGGCCGGAGTGCCGTATATCGTCGCCCGCGCCCGGGCGCTCGACTTTCACGACGTCTGCGCCTTGATTGGCGAGCATCAGCGAGCAGAAGCCACCGGTCACGAACGTCGAGAGGTCGACCACGAGCAGGTCCTCGAAGATACGACTCATGTCTCATCCGGAGGTTGGGAGCCGCATAAAGCCTCCTGAGACGGTCCCTTCCACCGGAGACAGTGTTCAAGACTTGTAAACCGTTTACAGATTTCAACCAGCTTCGACAGTACACCCGGCCCGGACAATCAACGCTGGGTGAACAGTACGAACGGTATGAACGGTTCACCGGGAGTCAACAGTCGGGATAGGGTACGTATGGTCTCTGTCCGAGATACCCTAGCCCGCAGGCGGTTCTCCGCTCCGAGGGTTTTTGCCGTTCCCGGCTCTCTCACCGTTGAATGACCAGTGACACGCTGTCGGTCCCCGAGGCAGGCGAGCGGATTGCCGCGGTGTTCGATGCGATACAGGGTTCCGTAATCGTCCGCCGCGAGTTCCTCGAAACAGTGCTCGTTGGCGTGCTCGGGCGGGGCCACGTCCTGCTCGAGGACGTCCCCGGGACGGGCAAGACGCTGACGGCCCAGAGCGTCGCCGACGCGCTCGGGCTCTCGTTCTCCCGCGTCCAGTTCACCCCTGACCTCCTTCCCTCGGACATCACGGGGACCAACGTGTTCAACGAGAACGACGGCAGTTTCGAGTTCCGACGCGGCCCAATCTTCGCCAACGTCGTCCTCGCTGACGAAATCAACCGAGCCCCACCCAAAACCCAGGCTGCGCTGCTGGAGGCGATGGCCGAGGGGCAGGTGACGGTGGAGGGTGAGACCTACGAGCTTCCGGACCCGTTTTTCGTCATCGCGACCCAGAACCCCGTCGAGAGCGAGGGGACGTTCCCGCTCCCGGAGGCCCAGGTCGACCGCTTCGCGGTGAAGAACTCCATGGGCTACCCCGACCGCGACGGCGAAATCGAACTCCTCCGCCGCCGTGCCGGCCGTGCCGAACAGGTGCCGAGCGTCGAGACGGTGCTGGAGGACGGCGAGCTCGCAGCGCTACAGGCTGTCCCTGAGAGTGTGCACGTCGACCCGGACCTGCTCTCCTACATTGCGGACCTCTGCAGAGCGACTCGGGAGGATCGCCGCGTCGAGGTCGGTGTTTCCCCCCGCGGCACCCAGCGGCTGTTCGAACTCGCCCGTGCGAACGCTGTCCTGCGAGGCCGCGAGTTCGTCACGCCCGACGACATCAAAACCATCGCCCGTCCGGCGCTGGCTCACCGTCTCGTGCTCACCCCGGAAGCACAGGTAAACGACGTGTCGAAAGCTGCCGTGCTGGAAGATGTACTTGCCGACGTTCCTGTGCCGACGGTCGACCGTGAATCTTCGGCCTGAATCCGTTCGGCGTACCAACGACGTGGTTTCCGCGTCTCAACAGTCAAAGGTGACCTGTACTGCATTTTTCTGGAGAATCCGTTCCTGATACAGATAGCGGTACGTGACGTATACACCGTATGCGACAATATACAATGTGTACATTGCCACAAACCCAGATTGAGAGATGCACGTGTCCGAAGGGGAATTCGTCCATATACTCGGTACCTTCCACTGAAACGGCTGAAGAGCGAGAGTACTCCCGACTCCTGATCACGCACGTCGGTGGTAGATCACGGCTGCTATCTGGGGTCAATCGCCCTTCCGTGAGACGCTCCACCCCGATAAATTCGTCCAGAGAAATTCCGCTGTGGTTCTTGAACCGGAGTACTCGGACTCCGGGCCCAGAAAGTGGTCGCAGTTGTGGGGCCAAAGATTCACTTCCAAGGGCCACCGAACGCTGCTCGCAGAGGGACTCGGTATGAGTTCGAACTGGACCAACAGGTATGACGCCATTTTCGGTTCAATCAAATACGCGATCAGAGCGCTGCGGTCAGCTCGAACACGTTGTGAGCAGTGAATCTTCCAGCTGTCCGTGAGAACACTCTGAGTTAGGCCAGTCAACATCAATTGTCGCTCGATTTCGCGACTGGTGGGGAGTCTGGACGAGGACCTCGTGACAGAGGAAATCGAGCAATCCGGGTTTTGTGCACACGAGAATAGCGCCAAATAGATGGCTACACTCGCTGGCAAAAAATGTATATCGCAGTATATGGTTCATCAGTACAATATCTCCTTAATTGCCACTTTAAGTATTGGAAACAAAGGCGAATGAATACTCTTGCAGTGGTCTCTCTGAACCAGTTACAGGTCGGAACGATCGAAAACGAGCGTCACACCATTTTCCTCGAGCCATTCGGCGTGGGCCTGCCAGTCGGGGTCGTGCTCGGCGACGATTTCCCAGAAGCGGTCGCTGTGGTTCAGCTCCCGCAGGTGTGCGAGTTCGTGGACGACGACGTACTCCGGGATTTCTGGCGGCGCCAGCATGAGCCGCCAGTTGAAGCTCACCGTCCCGTTGCTCGAACAGCTCCCCCACTTGGTTCGTTGATTTGCGATGCGGATGCCGCTGGGGTTCACACCCATGCAATCGCCGTAGCTGTCGATCTGCTCCTCGACAAATGTCCGCGCTTTCCGTCGAAACAGCGACTCCAGCACATTCTTGACCGAAGTGCGCTCGACCTCCCAGCTCGCGAGCCGGAACGATTCCGCACAAACCGCTGATTTCGAGCGTTGCTCGATCCGGATAGTCCGTTCTGTACCGAGATACGGCAGGGTCGAGCCCGGCTCGAAGCGCCGCTCTGGCACTCGTTCGAGTGTTGACGCACGCGCGTCGAGTTTGCGAAGCGTCCAGTCGGCGTTGCGTTCGAGGAGCGCCTCGTGGTCCATCGGCGACCCACTCGGGAGTACGACCCGAACGCCGGCCAACCGCACGTCGATGCGGGGCCGGGTGGCTCGGTTACTCCGTCGAACGACGTAGTCGACGCTGGTGCCGTCAAGCGTCGTCCGGTGGGTCCGTTGCTCGGATGAACTGCTGTCGATAAATCGGCTATGTCGGCAGTCTACAAATAGCCTCTTGGATTGGCCGACTGACCGCTTGATGGCTACGCAGCCTTCTCGAGTTCGTCGAACAGCGTCGATACTCGCCGTGCAATTTCGTCCTGGACTGCCACGGTCTCCTCGAGTTGGTTTCCGTGGGAACCGGTCAGCCCCCACTCGATAGTCTTCCCCGTCCAGTCGACGGGACAGGCGTCACTCGCAGCACAGCCCATCGTGATGACGTACTCGCTCGTTCGCGCCTCTGCCGCTGTGAACGCCCGAGGCGTTCTGTCGCCGATATCGATGCCGACGGCCGCCATCGCGTCGACCACCTCCTCGTGAAGCTGGTCGGCAGGGTCGACGCCGCCGGTCAGCAGTTCGTAGCGCTCCTGGAAACCCCGTTCGGCCAACTCTCGCTGGGCGAACGCGTAGGCCATCTGCGACCGGCCGGCGTTCCCGACACAGACGAACGCGATGCGCGTCGCGTCTGAATCGGTCCGGTTCAACATGTGGTCATATTGGTTTCTGACGCTAACAGTGTTCCCCCGAAAACGGGTTTCGTGATCGTCCTCATGACCGGTGTGCCTGCACTGCTGAGTCCCTTGACGTTCCGTCACCCCCGGCGGCTGTCACTGACGGGTTACGCAGCCCGTTCCAACTTCTCGTAGAGGACGTACGAGTAGGCGACCGTGATGACGATCGTTCCGAGCACTGGGACCAGGAGGAAGTAGACCGCATCACTCTCGAGTGTCCACGGCGTTCGAATCCCCACGAATCAGTTGCGCTCGGCGCGTTCGAGGACGACACCTATGTAGTAGAAGAGTCCTGCGACAGCCGCCAGCACGAGGAGCGTGAAGTCAAACTCGTACCCGAGATTGAACGCCACCACACCAACGTGGATGACGAACATGACTGCCGCAAAGGCAACGACAAACCAATCGTACGTTGGCCGGAACGCCTCTATGTTCTCCGGGCGGGGGTCGATGCGCGGCACGATTGCAAGGAGTGCGACCAGTCCAGCGGTAATCGCCGGGGAAATCGTGAGGGCAACGGCTTTCGACATCGTCGCGTCGGGTTTGCCTGCGGCGTTCCAGTGGTCATCATTCGGATGGGGAGGTCAGGGGCAGCGACGACGCTGGCGAGCGCCGAGAGAATGACGAACCCAGCCGCGATCAGGAAGCGTTGCCGTGTGTTGATGCCAAACCGAGACGACGACGAACCTGAGAACCGGTTGTTCGGGGAGCGAAACAGAAACCGTCTCGAGACGGCTCAGTTACTCTGCTCGGCGTGTAGGTCGCCGTCTACGTCAAACCGCGAGATGGTGTCCGCCCAGCCGCGGGATACTTGTCAGTCCGCCCCCAGAGTAGAGTCATCTTCCGACCCGATCAGCCTCTCCACCGACCACGTCCTCGACCGGCCCATGTCTGAGCAACGAGGCTCGTTCCACGCAATCGTCGACGACGCCGAGCAGGTACTCGACAGGGCTGTTCGTTCGACTGAGCCCGTCGAACTCGTCGTCACCCCCGAACGACTCCACCGCCGGAATCTGAAACGACGCTTGGCCGAGCAAGGGAGTCCGCGGAGCAGCTACCGGCTCACAGACAGCCAGCGTATCGCCGAGCGACTCCTCCGGACCGCCGACCGCCAGCCCGAAACCATCGACCGCATCGACCGCCTCAAACACGCCGAGGCGTTGTTGGGAGAGGAGACCGACGCCAACGACCGCCTGCGCGCCGTGTTCGGTAGCGACCTTCGGGCACACGCCGAGACCATCGAAGCCGCTCACCGCCGAGTCACCAGCATAACTGCCTGGGCGCCCGCTCGAATCGAGGCGCTCGAAACGACCGCGGCGGGGTTGCCAGATGTGGCCGCTGCAGATACGGGCGATATCGTGACGGGAGTCCGTTCGCTGGAGCAGGAACTGGCCAAATGCGTCGACGGGACTCACTCCAGAGGCGCACTGCTGTCGGATGCGGCCTCGTTGGTCGCCGAGGACCCGACTGTCTGGCGGGAATCATTCCCGACCATCGAACGGCTCTCGCTCGCCGGCGTCAGTGCGGTCGACGCACCCTTGCTTGACCTGCTTGCCGCCGCCACGAGTGCGGGTGTGGATGTGCGGCTCTATCTGCGACCAGGAACTGGTCCGGCCATCGCCGAGCGGCTCGCCGACAGAGTTCCAGACTGTGACGCACTCAGCGGTGTCGCGGGCGGCGAGTTCAGCCCGCCGTCGGTCCCCACGAGCGAACTGGTCGCTGACACGCCCGAGGCAGAAGCACGGCTCGCGGCCGGCGTGGTGGCGGGGCTGCTCAGGAAGGGCGTTTCGCCGAGCGACGTGTTGGTCGTCGCACGGGACGCAGAGTCTTACGAGCGCGCGATCGAACGTGCCGCCGGTCGCCACGGCGTCTCGCTCGCGGTCTGGGCCCAGTTGCCGGTCGAACGGACGCTCCCCTATCGGCTGTTTGATGCCTGCTGTACGCTACTCGGGACTGCCGAGCCCTCCCTCTCGACGCTGCTCGCGCCGTTGGAGTTCCAGTGGGTTCCCCCTGCCTCCGAGAGTGAGGTGTGGCCACTCACCACCGAACAAGTCGCGGCGGTCCGCTCGGAGCTTGCCGAGAATTCGGCCCTGGAGCAGCCGGTTTCAGCGTGGCTGGCCAAGCTTGACGACGACTCGTTCGCCCCGCTCCGGACGTATCTCGAGTGGGTGACTGCCCAGCCCGAAACCCCGGAGCCGGTTGCGCTCCACGGGACGTTCGAGCCCGTGTTCGATGCCTACCGGGAGCTGGTTCTCCCGACCGTGTTCGCTGCCGACGACCCCGACCTCGGGCGCACGGCTCAGCACGCCCGAGCAATCGTCCGAATCGAGGAGCTACTCGTCGACACTCGTGCGAAGTACGACGAGTGGCTTGACGCCGGTGACCTCCCACGGTCGTGGCTTGCGGTCGCCGAACTCGCCGAGCGGGTGGTCGCGACCCGCCCTGGCCGCCGGGAGCACGCCAATGCAGCCGCCGTCGACGTCGTCGACGCGACGGACGCGTGGCTCAGGCAGGTCCCCCACGTCGTCGCCGTGGGGCTGGTCGACGGTGTCTGGCCCCGCCGGCCCGAGAGCGTTTTCCCGAGCGCATTCCGCCGGGCCGTCGTCAAGGGTGACAGCGCCGCCGCTCGTCGCCTCGCGGTCCCCGGTCGGTGGACCGCCAGCCGCGAAACCGACCACCTCGCGAGCGCGGTCGACGCAGCGACCGAACAGCTAATCTGTAGTCGCTATCGCAGAGACCGCGAAGGAACCGAGCAGGAGCGCTCCCAGCTACTCTCAACGCTCTCGCCCCAGCCCCTCCCAGCGTCGACAGCGGAGTCGCTCCGGGCGGGTACGCTCCCCGATTCACTCGCCCCCGCAAACGGGGGTGGCTCGCAATGACTGAAAAATCGTCGGACGCCGTGGGCTACTGCCGGCTCGAAGATGCCCAGGCCGACATTCGCGACGCCTTCTTCGCCACCGACGCCGGCCTGTTCGTCCTCGACTGTGGCCCCGGCGCGGGCAAATCCGTCACTGCCGACAGCATCGCTGCCGAGGACCTGGCCCGCAAGCGCTCGGCGGGTGTCGAGAATCCCGAGGAGACGCTCTGTCTCACCTCGTTCTCGCGTGACGACGCCGCGAGTATCCTCCCGGGCGTGGAGGAGGCTCTTGGTAGGCTCGCAGCCGACCCAGAAGCGCCGGTCACCCTCAGCGAAGAATCTGCATCAGAACTCGGCGCAGCACTCCGCGGGAGTGACCGAGTCGGAACGGTCGATAGCGTCCTCGGAACCGTCTTCGAGGCGGTAGCTGACGAAGTCGGGTTCGATGGGACGCCAACTGTCGGCGACGGCTCGGACCTCGCGGGGGTCCACGGCGACGCCGTTGAACTGGTTCGGAACGACGACAGCCTCGTCAACGCGTTCGACCGGCTCGACGGCGCCTACCCGGAGGGTCGGTACGACGAGGATGTTGGTGATCTCCTTGCGACCGCTCGGAACGCCTGTCGCGAACGCTGTTTCGACGTCGAGACACTACACGAACGTCTCTTGGGTGTTCTCGAGGGTGCGTATCCGGACGGCCCACCGGAGTCGCTGGAAGACGTGCTCGAGGACGTCGAGCGGTTCTTTGGACCCGACGAACGAAACGCCGTCGAGGAACGGCTGGCTGTCGACCCCGACGGGGAGCGTGACGCGGTGGCAACTGCGGATGCGCGCTGTCACGATGAATGGGCGGCGGCCATCGAAAGGTTCTGTACGGTGCTCTCGGTGTACCTCGACGCGTACGACGAGGCCTGCCGAGCCCGCGGGGTCGTCGCCCACGTCGACGTGGCTCACTGGGTTGCCACCTTCTTCGAAGCCGAGCACTACGCGGGGCCGTTCCGCGAGCGCCTTCAGGAGCGCTACACTGACCGGCTCTCCACGGTTGTTGTCGACGAGGCCCAGGACGTTTCCCACGCCCAGCACGACGCACTCGCGCCCTTGGTCGACGCTGAGACGCGCGTTCTCCTCGTCGGTGACCGAAACCAGAGCGTCTACGCCTGGCGCAACGCCCAACCCGCGCTGTTCGCAGCTGCCTTCGAGGATGGGGAGTATTTCGGCATCGAGTGGGACACCCACGAGTCCAACCGGGCGACGCGGAGCTACCGGTTCCGCCCTGGTGTCGCCGCAGCAATCGACACGGTGTTCGAATCGGTGTTCACCGACCCGACCCGTGGCGGCGACGCGAAGGAGTACCAGCCACTCAGAACCGTTCGAGATGGGACAGTGGAGCCGAACCTCCACCTCGCAGCCTTCGATGGTCGAGGAGAACCTGGCAAGAAACGGTGGGTCGACCCCTCAGAAGGGGTGGGTGAGGCGGCAGCGCTGGCCGACTGCATCGCTACCGGCCTGCGTGACGATCGTTTCGGCGAGGATCCAGGGGTAACGGTGTTGTTCCAGCGACGGACCCACATGGCCAGCTACATCGACGCGTTCGCCGACACTGGGCTGACAGTCCGGGACACCAGCCGGGTGCTGTTCGACCATCCACTGGTCGGTGCCGTCTGTGCGGTGGTGGAGTGGCTGCTTGACCCCACTGACAAATCGGCGACGCTCACGCTGACCAACGACGACGATCTCCCGCTCAACACACTCATCGACCGGCTGATGCGCGCGGACTGGTCGATTCACCGGGTGGCCGAGAGCGGGAGCCTCTCCGGTGCCCTCGGCAGGTTTACGGACGGACTCGCCACGTTGGCTGACCGCCGGCCCACCCACCTTGCCAGCGCCGGCGCAGACGTTGTGAGCGACGTGATTGAGACGCTCTCGCTGGCTGCGGATCCGTTCGACCAGAGTTCGGCTGCCACCGACGACACCGCCGTGCTGGACCGCCTCGTTGCCACCGTCGCCGACTGGGAGGGTGAGGAGCGCTACTCGCTGCCCCAACTCGCAGCAGCGCTGGGTCACGCCCGGCGGAATCCGAAGAGCGGCCCGAGTCTCCCCACTGTCGGGGACGGTGACGTAACCTTCCGGACGATTCACGGCGCGAAAGGCGACGAGGACGACGTGGTCGCTGTTGCCGATTTGGGTGACCGCCTCGGCCGCCTCGGCCCGCAACTGGACAGATTTCTCGCCCACGGTCAGCACGTGGCGTTATCGCCACCTGCAAATCTGGGAACGGGTGAGAACTACCCCGAACTGGCAGGGACCGTTCTCGCCGGGGGTCCATACGACCCCGACGCCAAACCAGGCGACGACAGTTCCGGGCTTCGGTGGGCGAGCCAGCGGTGGGTTCCGGAGGAGAAACGGATCGCTGGCCCGCCGCCGCTGAGTGCGGCCGTCACAACGAGTCGGGCCGAGCGATGGCGCCTGCTCTACGTCGCGCTTTCGCGGGCCCGCGACCACCTCGTCCTCCCGCTCCCGACTGAGCGTGAGGAGTCGACCCCGCGGGACCGCTGGGTGGACACGCTCCGCGATGCCTACGAGTTCCACGCGGGCCGCTCTGGTAGCTACACGGTGGCCACTCCCGAGCCCCATGAGCCACTGACTGTGTCTGTTCACAGTCCCACGTCGCCAGTGACTGCTGACATGGAATCGCCTCCGGGGACGCCAGATACAGGGGAATCATCCAGCCTGCCACCTACTCTGACCACTGGCTGGACGCCGCGGTTCGTCAGCCCGAGCACGCTCTACCCACTCTCAACGGCGCCTGCAAAGCACGTGCTCGCGCATCTGAGTGGCCGAGCCCTCCACAGTGACCACGAGGGTGTCGACGACTCGCTTCCGCTGACGTTTGAGACGATGGGTCCCGATGTGGTCGGCGATGTCGCACACGACACCTTCGCCATCGCACTCCGGGACGAGGTCGATACCGAAATGCTTCGCGCGAGCGGCGGGCCGCTTCCAGCCGCAATCGACCGCGCGATCGCCCGGCACGCGAGCGGTGTTGCGCCTGACGAGCGCGAGCAACTGCGGCGATATCTCGAGTCGTCGTTGCTCCCAGCGTTTGCGGAGACGTCCCTCTGGGACCGGCTTCAGGCAACCGACCGGCGCTACGTCGAGGAGCCGTTAGACGGCGTGGTGCGCGTGGGTGACCCCGGACTCGCGGTCGAAATCGGCGGCCAAGCGGATATCGTCTCCGTCGATGACGCTGGGGAGTGGCACGTCGACGACCTCAAAGTGACACTCACTCCACTCGACGAATCGCTCCGCGGGCGCTACGAGCTTCAGGCTGCAGCGTACGCGTGGGCGCTCAGCCGCCAGCCCGAGGTAAAGACGGTCACCACGACGGTGACCACGGTCGGCACAGAGAGGACCTCGTGGACGGTCGATGCAGGAGATGCGACGTTCAAACGCGCACTCAATCGACTTTACAATCTGAACTGGGAGTAGCTGGCGACTAGCCGTTTTCTGTCAGGTACGTCTGGCTCGTCCGGGTCGTTCCCGTCACGTTCCCGCTGTCGTGACGCCCTACGGGCCAGTTTGTTCCTGCGGCCAGCCGTAGCTTTTTGTCGGGGCGCTACTCCCGCAGCGTATGGAGGACACACTCCACGATGGCACCGTGGTCGGCGTGCTCCTCGCGGCGGGGCTGGGCACGCGGTTCGCGGGGGGAAACAAACTGCTCGCCCACCCAGCGGCGGAAGAGAGGAGCCAGCCAATAGTGCGACTGTCTGCGGAACGACTCGTCGAGGCTCCGGTCGACCGCGCCGTCGTCGTTCTGGGGAACGAAGCCGAGCAGGTCGCAGATGCGCTCACACCCGTCGATATCGAGACGGTCTACAACCCTGAGTACGAGGCAGGGCAGGCAACCTCCGTCGCCCACGGCGTGGACTGGGCCCGCGACCAAGGTGCCGACGCGGCGCTGTTCGCACTCGGAGATATGCCGTGGGTATCGCCCGCGACGTACCAGGCAATCGTCGACCGCTGGCGGGAGACCGGTGCGGGAATCGTCGTCCCGGAGTACGACGGTCAACGGGGGAACCCAGTACTGTTCGGCGCAACCCACTTCGATGGGCTGGCTGCGGTTACCGGTGACACTGGTGGTCGGGAACTCATGGCTCGCGAACCGGTCGAGCGGGTCGCCGTCGACGACCCGGGGATTTCCCGCGATGTCGACCATCGGGACGACCTTCAAGCCTGAGCTCACCGAAACAGGACTGTGTCTGACCGCCGAACGGGAGGTATACTCCGCCGCCTCCGCGCGACGGCGCCGCCGGAGGGAGTAGTTCCGCTGGCGTGGACCCTCGCCGCGGCCGCCCACCTCGAACTACCTCGTCTCGTGCGGTCCTCATCGGCCATCTCGTCATGACGACAGTGCTGATAGCGTTCGCCGTGCTCTCCTCCCGGGAGATGCGGCCAGACCCTATCTATTGTGGCTGCGGTGAGAGAGTGACCAGCTACTCGTGCTGGCGGTGGAGCCGCCAGCGCTGAAGCAGCATGTCGACCCCATCCCCTGTCTCGAGGAACTCGACCGGAATCCGGCCGTCATCCGAGATGGTGTAGTAGGTCAGGTCGTCCGACTCGCTCGATTCCGGGAAGAGCGTGAACGAACGATCCCCCAACCGCCCATCGACCTCGACGGCGAGGCTCGTCCCTGTTCGCTCGACGGTCGCCCGCTGAATCCCACGGTAGGACTCATACTCCCCGACCAGCCGGTCTGCTTTCCGCTCCAGCGCCAACTGCGGGACGGCAGCTTCGGGCTCCTCGCCCTGCAGAATCGCGAGGAGGGCGTGCCCAGCGACCGTCGGGTGCTGGGCAGGAGCGGTGTTGCAGGCGACGACGACGCCCATATCGGCCGCCTCAAGATAGCCGATGTAGGCGGTTGTCGTGCCCATCATGCCGCCGTGGCCGACGAGTCGGTCACCGAGGAACGCCTGACTCGAGAGGCCGTAGCCGTACTCTCGTTCGACGCCGTCGACGGTTTCGTACCGTGTCGCTGTCGGCGTCGTCATGGCGTCGACGGCCCCCGGGTCGAGGACACGCTCGCCGTCGAACGCGCCGTCGGCCATCAGCATCCGGAGAAAGCGGGAGCTCTCGACGACGGAACTTGCGAGGCCACCAGGAGCATACATCGTCTCCGCGAAGCCGAGGTCGCCCTCTTGCCAGGTTGAATCGCCGTCCTCGCCGGCCTCCTCGTAGTAGGCGCTCATGCGGTCGTCAGCGGCCTCAAATCGCGACTGGCTGAAACAGGAGCGCTCCATTCCCAGCGGGCCGAAGACGTGTCTGTGAACGTATCGCTCGAAATCGACACCGGTCAGCTCGGCAACCAGTTCGCCGAGCAGCGCGAAGCCGGTGTTGTAGTAGAAGAACTGCTCCTGTTCGGTGTAGCGCTCGTCGACGCTGCCCTCGACGTGGCGGCGGAAATCATCCTCGCTGGTCAGCGGCGTGTTCGCGTCGCCGATATCCGTGAGCCGGGTGACGAGCACCGAGAGGTTGCCGTCGCTGGGCATTCCGGAGGTATGGTTCAGTAGCGATTCGACGGTGATGGGGTCGCCCGGGACCGCCGCGAGGTGGGGAAGATACTCCGCGATGGGGTCTGAGAGCGCGAGGTCGGTCCGCTCGACACACTGCATCACCGCTGTCGCCACGACGGATTTGGTGCACGAGCCGATTCCATAGAGGGTGTCCGGCGTCGCCGGCAGGTCGTCGTCAAGGTCGCGCGCGCCGAACCCCTCGGCGTAGGCGAGTTCGTCGCCGTCCACGAGCGCGACGCTTGCTCCCGGCACGCCGTTCTCGCTCATCCACTCGGCCACGTACTGTTCGACCGCCCGTGTCGTCTCGGGGGTGAACGCCCCGCTGTCGAGAGCCATAGCTGGCGGATATGGCGGCGACGGCAAAGAGGCTCGCCTCGCGGCGATTGTGGCGCCGGCTCAGAACGTCATCGACGCCACGACCGCGACCACGAACAGAGCGGTTCCAATCGCAGTGGTTACCGAGGCGTTGCCGCTGTCGTCACCTTCGTCGGTCACCATCATCGTGCCGAGGACGCCGACGACGGCGACGGCAGCGACGATCCACGCGAACGCGAAGTAGGGTAATCCAGCCATAGGTGGTTGTTGGGTAGGGGGCATAATAATTCTCGGGAGACCGGCTTTCCGATGAGGACAGCTATATCCCCAGCGGGCCCGGACGCTTTTTCATGCGGATGGAACTGCGGGTGTGCAAACACTGCTACGAGGGTGAGCACGGCAACCCCGAGAAGACGGCGGTGACCCGCGATATGGTGAACTGTGCAGAACGCGTTCGTGAGTACAAAGACCTCATCGGGATGGATACTCTCTACATCACCCGTGTCAAGGAGGGCGAACCCGGTGGCTCTGAAGCGCTGCCGGCTATCGTCGCCTCCATCGAGAACGGCCAAATTCAGCTCTCGGACACGCAGTTAGTGATGGAGGACGACAGCGGCAACATGCTGGTCTACCCCGACCCCGAGGATATCCTCGAGGTACTGACCCGGAACATCGACCAGATTCAGCAACACGCTCGCGAGGACGTGACGGTCGAACTCTCCGCTGAGAGCGCGGAACTCGTCTCGTAATCTCGACGGTTTTTCACGGCTGGGGGCGAACGCAGCTTCACAGCTACTGTCTCCAGTCACGCGTCAGCGCTCCGATGCGACGCTTCCCGGGCAGCGCGGTCCGTGGAACCGCTGCCGGAATGTCACCCAGTAGTGGACGCATCATTATATCCAGCGTAGACGCCTCTTTCCTCTATGCCCATGAGCCACGCAGAGAGAGTAGTAGCTGATTTCGGCTCAGTCACGTGGCTCCACTAGTTGGGGGTCGTCCTCTCGCTAGCTGTCGTCGCGATAACGGGTTCTGGGCTCGGAGGCTGCAATGCGGTTTCCGCGGGGGAGTCGAACGATCCGCTCCCAACCGTGCGCGCTGAAAAGAAAATGTGTCCGCGAAACTGCCGAGCGGCCGGTCAGTCGGCAGTCTGTGTGTGGTCGCCGTCGTCTTCGATCTCTTCGCGCATCTGGCGCTCCCAGCGGACGCGCACGAGATTGCCGTACAGCGAGAGCACCATGCCAAAGAACAGCACGAGCATCCCGATATTGACGCCGACGGTCAGCAGCAGGTTGGTCGGTCCGCCGCCGAGCAGCAGCTCGCCCGGAACCGGGTAGCCGGTGTCGTACATACTCGCGAGCAGCACGCTGACGATGCCGATCACCGTCGCCGCGCCTGCGAGGTTCGTCGCGCTCGCCCAGCTGGGCGAGAGCGAGAGCCGCTCGATGCCGGTGCTGTCGGCGTCGCCCTCGTGGGACTCCGGAATCATCGACCGGGGGATGAACGCCTTCGTCTCAACCGGGAAGAACGCGGGGTGGAAACCGTGCTCGAAGATGTGGAACATCACACCCATGAGCATAATGACCCCGAGCAGCCCGTGGAACACGACGAACGCCATCGCCGCCGTCTTCGTCGCGAACAACCCCATCAGGCCGGTCTTCGACCAGATGAGCAGCCCCGAGACCGAAAGCATCGTCAGCTCGGCCGCGAAGATGAACACTACGCCCTTGCCGATGTAACTCAGGAGTGGAATCTCGTCGGCCGTCCCCCCGGCGAACTGCCGGGCGCTGGGGTGGCGCTCGTCGGCGGTGCCCAGCACGAACTGGATGTCCTGAGCGAACGCCCACACGTCATCAGGCGTCGGCATGATCTCCTTGAAGTTCGAGCGGCCCACGTCCGTCGTCACCATCATCAGCATCCAGAAGGTGATGAGCGCGAGCAGCCCAACGCCGAACGCGCGGTGGAGCGCCGCGACGGCACCCGCTCCGCCCATCAGGGTGAGCATCCACCACAGTTCGTCGTTGAACATGATGGCATAGCCCGTGAAGAACAGGAAGAACACGTCCAACGCCAGCATCGAGTGGAACACCGTGGTCATCCGCGTGAACTTCCCGTGGTCTAAGTTCGTCATTCCTGCTCACCTCCGGGTGTCTCCGCAGTCGCGTCGTTCTCGACGCCACCATCCGCTGCGAGTCGGTTCTCACCCGGCTGGCGCATCCGGCTGGCGAGGCGTCGGAACGCGCCCCAGTGGATAAACACCATCAGCAGGATGAACACGCCCAGCACGATGTCGACGATGTGGATGGCGTCGACCATAATCTTCAGCCAGCCGATCTCGTTGCCCGAGACCCAGTCCGCGCCGATACCGCCACCCTCGACGGTGGGCTGGACGCGGAACAGCCGCTCGTAGAAGATGGTGTAGCCGTTGACGAGCCACACCAGGCCCAGCGCGACGACGGCCGAAACGACGGCGTTGACCGCGATGACGGCTCGGGAGTAGCTGCGCGCGCCGTTGTCCGCGGTAGGGGAGCTCATACGCCGAACGCCTCCGTCGCGTCTTCTTCACCGAAGACAATCTGCATCGCCTGGTCGTTGAAGAAGCTGCCCGAGTCACGCTTCTCGAGTTCGTCGGCAATCTGCTCGCTGCTGCCGACGAGGATGGCGTCAGTCGCACACTCCTCAGCGCAGGCGGGCCCCTTGCCCACCTCCTGGCGCTCCTCGCACATGGTACACTTGTCCATCGTCCCACCCGTGCCGAAGATACTGGCCGCACCCTCGTTCGAGCCCGGGAACTGCGGGGCGCCGAACGGGCAGGCCGAGAGGCAGTACTGGCACCCGATACAGACGTCATCGCGCACGTCGACGAAGCCGTCGTCCTTCTTGACGAGTGCGTCGACCGGACAGACCGAGACACACGGCGCGTTGTCACAGTGGTAACACTGCATCGGCACGCTGGTCTCGCCAGGCGACTCGCCCTGGGCAATCGCTTGGGATGGGCTGGCGTTCAGCCCCTCGGCGCCTTCCTCGCCCTCCAACATCGTCGAGATGCTGATTCGCTGTTCGTCGCGGGGAACGTCCCACGTTCGGTTACAGGCGACAACACAGCCGCCACAGTCGATACATGCAGCCACGTCGGGGAAGATGCGAGTGTCGTCACCGGTGGACATCACCCCTTGGCTCATCATTTCGGTGTCTGATTCGTTCGTAGCCATCTTACTGAGTCGTCGTGCTGTCGCGGGTGTCGAAGTCCTTCTGCTGCCCGAAGCCGGCCTCGTCCTGCGGGAACGTGAACGTCGAAAGGTCGACGCCCATGTTCAGCTCGTCGGCCAGCTCCTGTGTGGCCGGCCGGACCTTCACGAGCCCGGCCTTGGTCTCCTGCATCTGGGTCTCCACGTCGTACCCCCGCGAGGTGATGAAGTTCACCGAGTCGCCGATGGCGAACGGCTCATTGCCCTCGGGATACTTATCGAGGAGGCTCTGTCCCTTCGCGATGCCGCCCCAGTGGTACGGCATGAACACCTCTTCAGGTGCCGGTCGCGGGGTGACCCGAGACTTCACGAGGATGGACCCGCGGTCCGTCGTCGAGACGATGACGAGGTCGCCGCCGTCGAGATCGTCCATCTCCTCGGCCATCTCGGGGTGAATCTCCACGTACATATGCGGCTGGAGGTCGGTCAGATACTCGACGGAGCGCGTCTCCGCGCCCCCGCCCTGGTGTTCGACCTGCCGGCCGGTCGTCATGATGGTGGAGAAGCCGTCCTCGCTGGTCGGGTTCGCCGCTGCGGTGGCCTTCTCCTGGACGACCGCGTTGTTCTGGTCGAGTCGGTAGAAGTTCGTCTGCTGGCCGTTCGCGGGCCACTCCTCGACGAGGTCCGGGCGCGGGCTCTCGATGGGCTCGCGGTGGACCGGCACCGTGTCGATGAAGTTCCAAACCACCCCGCGTGCGCGGCCACGCCCGGTCGGCGCGTCGGGCTGCTTGAAGTCGTACTGCTGGTAGAACGCCTCATCGAACTCCGTCCCGTACTGCTCGTTCATCGCAACCGCAGTGTCGTAGACGGACTTTGTCGGGTCGAGCGCGTACGCGTACGGGAGGGAGAGCGCGTCGGGGTTGCTCGAGTCCGGCGGGAGCGTCGTTGCGAAGCCGGGGTACTGGGGAACGCCCTGCACCTCGCTGTCGAAGGAAGATTCCCAGTCGGGTGTGTAGGGGTCCCGAAGCATGTTCAGGGCTTCCTCGCCACCCTGATCGTAGGTCTCCTGCATCGGGTACTCCTTGTCCGTGTTCATCTCCTCCCACTCGTCGGGCGTCGGCGCCTGAATGCCCCAGCGGGAACGGAAGTCCTGCCCGCCGTTGCGCGGGTCTACGTCGTCGTTCCAGATGATGGGGGTGCCCGGGTGGCCCTCGCCCCAGCACGGCCAGGGAAGCTGCCAGAACTCACCGGAGACGGGGAGCCCCTCCTCCTCGCATTTGAGGTTCTCAGTCGAGAACGCCCAATCGTACTCGCGCTGCTCCTGCAGGCGGCTGGGGTCCTGCTGATAGCCGATGGTTCGGACGCCGAGGTTGACCTCGCGCAGGCACTCCTCGTAGGTCGTCTTGCCGTTGTGGAGGCCGGGCCCCGAACCCCAGTCGAAGTGATCGCCGAAGCCGAAGCGCGCTGCGAGCTCCTGCATAATCTCGAGGTCTGGCTTCGAGTTGTGCGACGGCGGTCGCACGGGGTCGGACCACTGGACCGAGCGGTGAGAGTTCGTGAGCGAGCGGTGGTGCTCGTACTGGGACGCCGCCGAGAGGATCACGACGTTGTCCTGATCCGAGAGCACCGACGCCACCGAGGGGAACACGTCGACGACGACGACCAGATCCATCCGCTCCATCGCGTCTTTCATCTTCTGCATCTCCGAGATGGAGTTAACCGAGTGGCCCCAGATGACGACTGCCTTCAGCTCGTCGGGCTGGTAGAGCGGTGTTTCGTTGAGCCGATCCTCTTGGGAGAGGCCACCGTCGAACCAGCGGGCGACAGTCATCCCCTTCTGGAACATCATCGACCGGTCGTTGGGGAACGTCTCGTCGGGCGTCTCGCCCTCCCCGGACTGCCGGGTGTAGAGGTTCTCCGGCATCAGGTCGTACCGGTCGTAGAGCTCCTCGAAGTCGACCGTACCGCTCGTGTACGGGCTCTCCGACCACACGTCGGTCCAGTAGCGCCACGAGCCGGGCGAGCCGACCGAGTAGTAGCCAGGCAGAATGTGACTGGCCACCGCGAGGTCGGTCGCGCCCTGCACGTTCGCGTGGCCACGCATGACCTGCAGGCCACCGCCGGATTGGGCAGCGCTCCCGGAGGCCAGCGAGGTCAGCGCGTAGGACCGGATGTTCTGGGTCCCGTTGTTGTGCTGGGTCCCGCCCATGGCCCACTCAATCTGGACCTTGGGGGCGTTCTCGATAATGAGGTCGCCGAGGTGCTGAATCTGCTCCTGGCTGACCCAGGTGATGTCCTCGACCGTTTCGAGGTCGTACTGGTCGAGTTCGACCTCCACGTCGGGCCAGCCCATGACCCGCTCCTGCAGCATCTCCTGGTCGAGTTCGGACTCGTCCCGCATGTACTTCATCAGGCCCATCATGAGGGCCACGTCAGTGCCGGGCCGCATCCGGTAGTAGTGGTCGGCCTTGGCGGCCGTCTTGGTGAACCGCGGGTCCACGCAAGCAATTTCGCCGCCGCGCTTCTGGCCCTCAAGGATATGCTGCATCGCGATGGGGTGGGCCTCCGCCGGGTTCTGCCCGATGATGAGGTTGAGGTCGAAGTTCCGGTAGTCGTTGATGGTGTTGGTCATCGCCCCGTAGCCCCACGTGTTTGCGAGGCCGGCCACCGTTGTGGAGTGGCAGATACGGGCCTGGTGGTCGACGTTGTTGGTCCCGAAGAAGCTCGCAAGCTTCCGGAACGCGTAGGACTCCTCGTTGCAGAAGTGTGCTGACCCCATCCACATCACCGAGTCCGGACCGTGTTCCTGTCGGATATCCTCAATCTCGCTCCCGACCTTATCGAGGGCTTCGCTCCAGCCCGCTTTCCGCCAGGAGTCGCCATCCTTAATTAGCGGGTGTTTGAGCCGCCGTTCGGAGTGCTCACTCCCGTAGATCGCGGCCCCCTTCGAACAGAGCGCCCCGTTGTTGATCGGGTTCTCGTTCCACGGTTCCTGGCCAACGAACGCGTTGCCCTTGCGCTCGCCGTGGAAGCCACAGCCCACCGCACAGAAGTTACAGATGGTCTTGGTTAGTTCGCCCTCTACGTCAGTTCCGTCTACCCCCTCGTCGCCTGCCGCGAGCGCCTGTCCGGCGCCGCCGCCCCCGAGGGCCACCGCGCCTGCGAGCGCGCTGGCTTTCAGGAACGACCTGCGATCCAGGTCGAGGGAGACTGGTTCTGAGCTCATATGTTGATTTCCCTGCCGCGCCTCCGACAGCTGGCGCGTGATAAATACGCACATGAACGGAACTACCTTCAATCCATCGTCGCCGTCGTGCGTTTCGTGAGTTCCTAACGCCCTCCAAAGAGAGTGCCTAGAGTAACTGTTTCTGGTGACTTCTCGCAGATTGGGTGAACCTGGCGGGAACAGTCAGCATAAGTGTTTTCGTACGGCCCATCGAGAACAAAACAACCGCCTCATGGCGTCTACTATTCTTCTGTACCATCCTTGTGAGTGCGGGAACACCTCGAGAGGGTCACAACGGTGGGTCGGCGATTTCGGACGTAACTGCTGCTGGTTCCGACAGGTTGAAAGAACGGATTTTAGTTCTCTTCTTTGGTTGTGGAACTATCCATCGCGTCCGATGGGGTGACGATGCGCAACCGTCGACAGCCGGGGTCGGAAGCCCTTTCCCGGTGCTGAGCCACGATGGAACCGATGAAGGTAGGAGCATTTGTCTGCGACTGCGGCGCGCCCGACGCCCTCGACTCCGAAGGCGTGCGCGAGGGCGTCGCCGACGAGGACGTGGAGGTGGTCGCCAGTGCGAGTCACCTCTGTGGTGACGGCCTCCCCAAGGCCGCGGCGGTCGTCGACGAGTACGACCTCGACCACGTCGTCGCCACGGCTCCCGACGCGGGCTGTCAGCGGCGGATTCGGGGGATGGCCGAGCAGCAGGGGCTCCACCCGGATGCCACCGCGTTCGTCGACCACCGTGAGGGGGCAGGCTGGGTCCACGACGAACCCGCCGCCACTGAGAAGACGAGCCGGCTCATCGACGCAATCGTCGCAGGGCTGCGCGAAGAGTCGCCGTCTCGCTCTGTGTCCCGCGAGGCAGGGGAGCACGTCGTCGTGGTCGGCGATCCGGCCGCCGCCGAATCGCTGGCAGGTCGAGCGGACGTGACGCTGGTCGCGGACGGGCTTGACCTCGGCTCCGCGGCATACGACCTCGACGAGGTATCGGTCGAGCGCGGCCGGGTCGCGGCAGTCGACGGCCGCTTCGGCGAGTTCGAACTCACGCTCGAGGCCCGGGTCACCGAGGACTGTATCGGCTGTATGGACTGTGTGAAGCTGGGCCCCGACGAGGCCGTTACGAGTTATCCAGTAGATATCGCGCCTGATGCGCCTGATGGCGAGTACTTGGAGTGCTGTCCAGTCGACGCGATCGAACCCGACGGTGTGACGCGTACGCTCGGTGCCGACCAGGTGGTCTACCCCGGCGGCCCGCGGAAGGGCCGGGGCGGCCAGCTGGGCTACTTCAACCACTTCGACGGCGGCGTCGCCGCAGCCGTCGAGAGTCAGCTCGGCGGGGTCAGCAAGCCCCAGCACCTCGACATCGAGATGGATATCTGCGCATCGGGCTCTTCAGGGGTCGAAGGCTGTACGCGCTGTACGGACGCCTGCCCCCACGAGGCAGTCACCCGTCCCTCCGTGGACACCGTCGAGTTCGACGAGACGGCCTGTATGGACTGCGGTGCCTGTACATCGTCCTGCCCGACCGGCGCGGTCCAACTTCGCGAACCGACCAACGAACGCCTCGCCCGCGAAGTCGAGTCCGTGCTCGATGTGGACAAAGGCGGCCGCCTCTCGAACGTCTTCGGCGACGGTCCGGCCATCGAGAGCCCGGTGCTCGCGTTCGTCTGCTCGGAGCAGGCAGAAGACGCACTGACCGCATACGGGCGGCAGGCTGGCCGCGGCGAAGAGGCGGGCTACGATCCAATTCTTCCAGTCCGGGTCAACTGCACCGACACCGTCGGCGAGTCACAGGTGCTCCACGCACTCGCAGCGGGCGCCGACGGCGTAGCAATCGTGGGCTGTGGCGACGCCTGTCTCCACTCCGGGCCCGACCCCAAACAGGAACTGGTCGAACGCATAAACGTCGCCACGAGTGACCTCGACCTCGGTTCGAGAACCGCGTTCTTCGCCCCGGAAGGCGACGCTCCCAGGAGCTTCGCCGCGGAACTCGACGCGTTCGTTTCCAGCCTCGAACCGACGCCGATTCCGACTGGCGAGCACGAGGCAACGGGGACAGGCCGTCCCGACTCCGCACGCGAGGCGTTCACCACACACGATTGGGCGCTGGAGTCGCTCCGGGTCATCATCGACGCGACCGACCCCGAACGTGAGGTCATCCGCGGCCTCGACACGTTCGGCCGGATGTCTGTCTCGGACGCATGTAACCTCACGCCGACCTGTACGACGCTCTGTCCGACTGACGCCATCCGCCGTAGCGACGACGGCGAACTCCAGTTCAACCACGCCGACTGTGTGAACTGCGAACTCTGTGAGACCGGCTGTCCGGAGGGCGCCATAACGATGGAGCCCGGGCTGGACCGCTCGCGGCTCCCGGAGAACCGGGACGGCGAGGAGTGGGAGCCCGTCTTCGAGGGCGAGATGCTCGAGTGTGTCCGCTGTGGCACACCCTTCACGAGCGTTGGGTCGATGGAGAAGGTCCGCGACGAAGTCGGCGATCTGGTCGAAGGTGTCGCCGGCGATACCGAACACAGCATCTTCGAGTACTGCGACAACTGCCGTGCAAATGTGGTGTTTCAGGGGGTAGATGATGGACGATAACGCTGTCTACGAAGCCAGACTCGAGCTGGTCGACTTCGTCATCGAAGTCTTCCACGACACGCCAGACGAGGCGTTCATCGAGCGGCTACTGACCGGTGAGGTAGCGATGCCCGGCGAGGCGGTCAACGACCACCTCGACGCGGGCTTCGAGGAACTGCGGCAGTTCATCGAACAGAACGAGGGACGAGATCCAGCTGAGGTCGAGAACGAACTCGCGAAGGAGTACACCCGCATCATGGTTGGTCCGCGACCCGACGTCCTCCCCCACGAGACGTTCTACCGCGACGACACCGACTTCATCAGTGAAGGGCTGGCCGATGTCGAGGCGTCCTTCGGCGCCGCGGGTTGGAGCCCGCCCGAGGAGTATGGTGAGGAAAACGACCACGTCGCGGTAGAGTTTGCGTTCCTGCGCTTCCTCATCGAGCGCCAACGCACCGGCATGGAGGAGACGATTGGATTCGAGCGCGTCTTTCTCGACGAACACCTGCTCACGTGGTTGGGGGAGTTCGCCGACCATCTGAACGAAGAGACAGACGAACCGTTGTTCCTCGCAGCTGCGCATATTGCCGTGGGGACCGCGGCCTTCGAGGACGAAATCATCGCGCAGTTGCTCTGAGCGCGCAGTTCCACCGGATAGCGATACGGGCGGTGGCGGCGGTGAGGGAGGGCGGATTGGCGCTTTTCCACGCAGTATTTCGGGGAGCGCCGAAGCAACTTGCGTTCTCTACAGATCGTCTGGTAGCGTATCGGGAGAGAGGGCAGGCTCCGTCGTCAAAACATTCACCCCTCACTCCAGCAGGGAGTTCTTGGTAGTGGCTTCGCGATCAGTAGCGCCGCAAAAACGGGAACGCGTTACTCGTCGCCGTTGAGTTCGTCGACCGAGCCCGCGAACTCTCCGTCGTCTTCCTCGTACGCGTCGAAATCAATCTCGCCGTCAACCTCGCCTTCGTTAATCTGGTGGGGGCCGACGTTGTACTCCCAGACCTCGTAGCCGCCGTAGGCGTCCATCGCCCCATCGGGCCGCCAGCCGCTGTCACGGTTGACCATGTGGTCGAAAAGAGTCGATGGGGCTTAGTCGTTGTCCCTCACCAATCCTCGGGATCGACCGGCGCGCCCGGCCCGACGCCAGCCTGGATGCTGTCGTCCGGCAAGAACGTCCGGGCGAACAGCTCCAGATGAAGACCGAGAATCGTCTCGGGGTCGATGCCGGCCCGCTCAGCCTGTTGCTCGAGCAGTTCCTCCAGGTCCTCGCTCGGTTCGTACACCAACGTCTCGCCGTTCTCGAGGTCGAACTCGAGTTCGGTGGTACCGGAGGCCAGATGCTCTACTTCGAGCAACGCCTGCTCGAGTTTCTGTTCGAGCGCTTCCTCGGGTTCCTGCATCCGGCTCTCGGCCCACTCTGCGGCCGCGTCGGCGAGTCGCTCGCCGATGCGTACTTCGAGGTGCATCAGAACGCCACCCCGACAGCGTCGGCCTCGAACGCGAGTTTCCAGAGTGTGACCTCCTCACAGACGGGACATTCTGTGTGGAACGCGTCGTGTTTGTCGGTGAACCGCGCGAACGTCTCACACTGCTCGCAGACGAACTCCCCCATCAGATGTCGTCGTTCTCCGGCGGCCACGCCTGTGGAGCCGGCTCAGAACTGCCCAGTCCACTGAACAGTCCCATCGAGAGCACGAGCACCGCCGCCAGCATCACCAGCCCGATGATGCCGACGCTGGCCGTCTGGCCGACGTTCGATGGTCCCCAGTAGTTGATGTTGCCGACCACCTGCACGGCGGTGAAAACGATCCAGCCCATCCCGGCCAGAAGGAGCAGGGTGAGCAGTCGTGCCTGTCCGAATGCCTCTCTCAGACTCATGAATAAGTACTGGGTGTGGGACTGGCAAAAAGCCACGGATGGGGACACCTGGCCCCGCGTCAGTTATCATCCAAGGCCCAGTCGGCCTCGTCGGCGGCGGTCTCGAGCGGGATGAACTCCCAGTCGGCCTCCTGGGCCCAGGCCTGCTCTCGCTCGTCGACCCCGACCAGCACCATCCGCTCGGCGTAGAACATCGAGTTCGTCCCTACGGCCGCCAGCCGTTCGGCGGGTCCCGTTCCGGAGCCGTTGAAGAAGTCAAGGTCCAGCACGTTATCGCGCTGGTACTTGTTGATGACTGTCGCGTCCACGTCGCCGACTATCCCGAGGTAATCAGTCCAGTTCTCGGCGTCGGCGAGCGCAGCGTGAACGTTCTCCAGGCGACGCATAGCGCGGTAGGATAACGCCATCGTCATGTCCACCGTGCGGGTGGGTGCCGAGCCGTGGGAGGCTGCACCGGGCGTCGAGGACGATTTCTGGACTGGCTGGGCGTCTTCCCACTCCGCACCACGGGAGTGGTCGCCTCCAGCAGTGTTCCCTGCTGCGTTGGGGTCTACGTCGACGCTCGAAGGCGCCCCTGGCGTCGCATCCTGTGGGTCCGCGCCGTGGTTCGCGGCGGCCTCGCTCCACGCCGCTTTCGGCTGGTCACCAGCGCGTTCGTCTCCGCCGCTGCTCGACTCGTCGTCCTGATACGCAGATGGCGGCATTCCACCGCTGGCGGCCTCCTGGTCGCTCGCGGGCGCTGCGCCCGCGCCTCCGCTGTCGACGGGGACCCCGACGGGTTTGTCGTCGTTCTCCCGCGGGATGCGCGGCGTGGCGGCGTCATCGGCACCGAAGTCGTCAGCCCCGATATCCATGTCGTACGCAGGCGCCGCTGGCTCATCGTCCGGGCTCCCTTCGCCGCGCCAGAGCCAGTCCCCTGGGTTGGGTTTCTCCTCCTCGCTGGTGGGCGATTCGACGTCGTCTAAGTCGATTCTATCGGTCATGTGTCTCCCTCCGTGGTGATGGCATCCACACTGGACAGCGGTGTCTCATCGTCAACAGTTCCGGTCAAACCGACTGCAGCCACGAGTTCGTGAGTGGGGAGGCCGTCGTGGCCCCAACCGCGGTAGCCGTAGTAGGCGTCGAGTGTCTGCTCGAACGCCTCCGGGTCGACCACGGAGCCGTCCTCTCGTGGCTGACGCAGTCGTGCCGGGAGTTCGTCGTCTGCTCGGTCGAACCCCTCACGCGCGTTGAACAGCCGGACGAGGGTCCAGATGCGCTCGCCCACCCGGGCCAACGAGCCAGCGTCGTGGTCGATACCGACCGCCTGGAGCCACTCGGCACCGAAATCCTCCCGGAGCACATCGCCGAGGAAGTCGTCAGCGACGAGGCTCCAGAGCACCGAGCGGGCCGTCTGGGCGTCGGCGACGTGTCGGACTGTCTCCTCCCGCGTTCGGTCGGCGAACACTTCCTCCTCGACTGGGCGAGCGCGCCGGTGGCAGCCGCCGCGGTCCGACGTGGCGTAGGCCAGCGCCATCCCGGCGGCCCCGCGTGGGTCGTAGCCTGGCAGCGCCATCGCCTTCACCGTCGGCATCAGTTCCTTGCCCGAGAGCGCTCCCGAGCCGTCGCCGGCGAACCGGGCAGCCGCCGCGCCCACACCCTCTGCGAGTGCGTCGGCGAGGTCGTCTTTACGGGTAGCGACGCGCTCGACCAGCTTCTTGGCACCCTCGCCGTCGCCGAACTCCACGGACTCCTCGACCAGTCCTGCCTCCCCAGCGAGGACTGCCCAGGCGACGACGCTGCCGGCCTCGATAACGTCGATTCCGAGGCGGTCACAGGTCGCCCCGAGCGTCGCAACAGCGTCGAAGTCGTCGATGCCCAGCCCTGCGCCGAGACTGATCGGGGTTGCGCCCCGCGGAACGCTCTCACCGTTCTCAGTTCGGACCCGGAAGCCACCAGGGACGCGCTCACCGTCCCGTTCACGCCCGACCGCAGCCTCCTGTGCAGCCGCGATGCCGACTGATTCGCTCCCCGCAAAGTGGCCTGCCTGCCAGCCTTCTGTGGCAAGGGCGCCCACCTCGTCGGCGAAGTCGACTGACTCGAGCGTTCCGCTGGCGGCTTGCCACCGTCCCGTCGCGTGGTCGGCGTAGTCGGCGGTGGTCTGCTCGCGTAGCGCTTCGATCGCTGGCGGAATGTCGGGGTTCTCGCCTCGAACCACGACCGCCTTCAACTGTTTCGACCCCATCACCGCGCCGACGCCGCCACGGCCAGCGTGGTGTTCCCCAGCATCTGAGGCGACGGTCGCATAGACGACCTCCTGCTCCCCTGCCGGGCCGATACAGGCGACCGAGGCGTTTGGATAGGCCTCGGCCGTCTCGACAGTATCAGCACCCCAATTTTCTGCCGGTTCGAGCCGGGCCCCCTCCTCGTCGATGATCAGGGAGACCGGTTCCTCGGCGGCGCCTTCAACGACAATCCCGAGACAGCCCGGCAGCGCGCCCGCCAACGTCTCGGGGAAGCTCCCGCCGGCGTAGGAATCGAGGAACGTTCCCGTGAGCGGGGATTTCGTGACGGCAGCGTAGCGCGTCTCTCCCGGGAGGTAGCCCGAGAGCGGGCCGAGCGCAAAAAAGAGCCGATTCTGAGGGCCCAGCGGGTCGGTGTCGGCCTCGAGTTCATCGTAGAGGTAGCGTGCGCCGAGCCCTTTCCCACCCAGGTAACAGCGACGCCATCGCTCGGGGACCGATTCTCGACGAACCGTTCCCGCGGAGAGATCGACACGCAGCACTGCGTCCCGGTGCATCTACACTCATCACGGCGGTGAACGGCAAAAAGAGTTCCTTCGATGGCTTACTGGGACTGCGCCTGCTGCTCGTCGATGGCGTCCTTCATCCGTTCGTCGTGCTGCTGTTTGTCGGGGTTCTTCATCTTGTTCCCGTCTCCCTCGTTGGTCTCGTCGCGACCGTCGAAATTGTCGCTCTCGGCGGTCACGTCCATCGCTCGAATCTGGTTTTGCCGTGTGCTCGGCCCGTCGTCGAAGATCATCTCCCAGCCGTCGCCACGGTCGGCGACCAGCGTCCCGCCGTTCCCAACAGCGTAGAGTCCTTGCGTGGTCTGTGCCACGTCAAACAGCGTACTCTCGAACGGCGTCTCGATTTCTGCCTGCTGCGACCGCTCAGCGTCCTCACCCAGTTGTCCCATGATTCCCAGAGCACACCACGAGCCAATAACGGGTGTTGGAGGTTTTACACATTTGCGAGCGGGACACCTTCGCCTTTTTACGCCATCCCCTCTTCGGGGTGGGTATCCCGTGTTTGAGCGCGTGCCGTGGCTCGCTGTCGGTTCCCTGGCGGCTGGACTCATCTCTCTCGGATTTATCCAGTTTCTCTGGTCCTACCGGCGGAAACCCGGCGGGCGCTTCTTCATCGCCACGATTGCGTGCGAGGCGCTCTGGTCGCTGTCCTACGGGGCCGCGTTGCTCGTCTTCGACCCGGCCTACCGGATGCTGTTCGAGATCCCGATCTGGTTCGCCATCAACTTCATCGGCGTCTTTTTCCTCGCGTTCGCGCTCGAGTACACCGGGCGCGGCGAGCTGCTGCGCTCTCGCTGGATGGCGGGTGTCGTCGGTATCCAGTCACTGCACACGCTGATTGTCGTCACTAATCCGCTCCACAATATCGCGTGGAGCAACTACCACATCGAACCGGTCTACGGGGTCGCGACGGTGGTCTACAGCCACACGCCGTGGCTGTTCATCAACGCAACTGGCTACATCTTCATGATCGCGGCCGCCTCGTTCCTGCTGGTGGATACGGTCATCAGCTACGGGCGGCTCTACCGGCTACAGGCCGCCGCTATCGCCGTCTCGCCGATCTTCCCCGGACTACCGTTCCTGCTCTGGCTCATCCAGGTCGGTGGGACGCCACCACTCAACCTCACCCCGCTGCTGTTCCCGGTCCACCTGGCGTTCGACATGTACGCGTTCTTCGCCCGGGACATGTTCGATATGGTCCCCGCTGCGAGGCGGGTGGCTGACCGGGCCGCCGTTGAAGACCTGGGGTCGCCAGTCCTCATCGTCGACGCCAACAGGACACTCATCCGGCTCAACACCGCGGCTGCAGGCGCGCTGGCCGTCGATGCCGATGCTGTCCTCGGCGACCCGTTGGATCAGTATCTGGAGGATCTCGACCTCGAGAGTGACGACCAGTCAGTTTCGCTCCGCGTCGGGGGCCGTATCCGGGAGTTCGCCGTCTCCACCTCCGCACTGCGAGATTCCTCGGATACGCTCGTCGGGACGACTGTTGTACTACAGGACATCACCGCCGAGCGCGAGCGTGAGCAGCGCCTGGCTGTATTGAACCGGGTGCTCCGGCACAACCTCCGGAACGACCTCAACGTCGTCCAGGGGTTCATTGAGATCGCACGGGAGCGCGTCGACGATCCGGAACTGAAGCGCTATCTCGACACCGCCGAACAGAACACGCGGGGGGTTATCGAACTCGGGGAGAAGGCCCGGGACATCGAGCGAGTGGTCGGCTCTGAACAGCGAGTACCGAGCACGCTCGTCCTGCAGACGGAACTCACGGAAATCCGGGCGAAACTGCTTGAGGACCACCCCGACGCCAGTATCACGCTCGACGTCCCCCCGGAGGTGACGCTGGAAGCCGACGAACTGCTTGTCGACCGCGTGCTCAGGAATCTGCTCGCCAACGCAGTCGAGCACGGCGGTGGAGAGGTGCGTGTGAGTGTCCGGGTGGAGGAACGCCACAATGAGCCACACGTGGTCGTCACCGTCGCCGATACCGGACCCGGGATTCCCGAACACGAACTCAACGTGCTCGAGGCGCTTGAGGAGACGGCACTGGAACACGGGAGCGGGCTCGGGCTCTGGCTGGTCAAATGGGGTGTCGGTGCCCTCGGCGGCACGGTCACGTTCGACACCACAGACGGAACCACGGTGACGCTCGCGCTCCCGCGTGGTGAGCCAGGCCCACCGGCGACGTGACTGTGAGGTTTGGGAAGGATTATGGGCCCGCCGATGGACCAACATCGCATGGTAGACAACACGACCGTAGACGACATCGACGACATCTTTGTCGCCCAGCTGATGACGAGTGACCTCATGACCGTGACACCCGACACGCTGGTCGAGGAGGCCGCGGACATCATGCTCGACCAGACCATCGGCTCGGTCGTCGTCGTCAACGAAGAGCGCGAGATCGAAGGAATCCTCACCCGAACTGATTTCGTCGCCATCGTTGCGGGCCAGAAACCCAAGGACCAGACGCCCGTCTCGAAGTACATGACGAGCAACGTAATCACCGCCGAAGCCGGCGAATCCATCCGTACCGTGGCCGACCGGATGGTCAACCACGGCATTCACCACATGCCGGTCGTCGACGATGAGGAGGGCGTCATCGGCATCATCACGACGACGGACCTGACCGGCTACCTCTCGACGGCCCAGACGCCGAGCCCCTGAGTCAAAAAATTCAACGCTATTACTATTAGGGAAAAGATTTTACCAATTGATGTAAATTGTCGTGTATAGACAAGAAATCACGACGGAGCGTACTCAAATCAGTTTCCGCTGCCACTGCGGCCGCCGTCTCGGGCGTAGGAACGGCATCAGCGACCACCAGCGAACGGCATGCAGTGGAGAAACAGTACCTCAACCCCGAAGCGCGAGAGCAAGCAGTCGACCGTCATGCAAGCGGATTACTCGAAGAACTCACGCAGAGGGGTATCCTGGAACAAGATTCCGTCGACGCACTCCCGCTTGAAACGTTCACCCAACGAAGACACATCCCATCGGACTTTGACAAACGACTGAACGGTGTCACGTCCGTCGGGAGGGATGGTGAGCGGACAGCGCTGCTGATGATTTCTGAGCAAAACGAGGAATATACAATTGGAATATACGTTCAACCGGAACGTGGCGTCAGCTACGCGAACGTGAATCCGAGAGCTGAGAACCAGAAGGGGCTCACCGTGAGCTTTGATCACTCAGAGATTCGCTCACCTCGGTCGGACAGGTCTAGCAGTACGAATATGAACGACGTGGGGACGACTCGGACGTGCGACGACTACTCGTTCTGTTGTGACGAAAGCGGGACATGCGATTCATCCGATATCTGTCAGGGGACCTGTGGCGCTGAAGGCGTCTGTGACGACAGAGTGTATTACACTGTAGAGTACTATAGCTGCTATCGCTGCGGGGGTTCTAGCTTCGAGGACTGCTGTTGTTCCCTGGAGGGGACCGGTTGTGCGGACGGATCCAGTTGTTACTGTTCGGATTGTTGTGGAGGATGCCCGTGATACTATATAGTCTTTTCCTCAATGACCAAATTGAGTAGCCGATCCATTGAACACTACTCCCTCCCGACACCACTCGTCCCCATGTCAGATGACAACAGCACCACTCACTCACGAAGACAGGTGATGGGTTGGGTAGGCGCAAGCGCCATGCTCTCGGGTTGTGTCCGGTCGCTCCCACCGCTAGGCCGGCGCGTCCGCCTCGGGAAAGTAGAGCCCCCACCGGTGGGTTCCCCAATCTACCGCGACTGGGTGCCTGCACCTGGTGCAGTCGAGGACACGACGTTTCGCGTGCCTGATGTCCTCACAGCCGCCCCGACCCGCGTCCAGCACGTCGCGGAGGGCGGGCTCGCAGCGTTCCCACGGGCCGTGTTCGAGAGCGGGCTGGATTGGTTCGGTTTCGGTTACGACGGCTACGATCGAGTCATCAAAGTTGGCGCCGCCTACGCACTTGTCGGAGACGTGACCCCCGAAACGGTGGCGGAAGCGCTTGAGCCGACCGGCTATGAATCGGGCGGGCAGTACGAGGAGTACCGGCTGTTCGAACGCTCGGACGTGCCTCGGACTGTGGCAGTTCGGCCAGGGGCAGTACTGTTTGCCACAGCGACCGGTCCCGAACCGTCGACTGAGAGAAGTGGGGCGCTCGTCCGGGCGCTCGCCGACGCGGACGCCGACCGGATCGACCGCCATCACGAGGCCGACCCCGATTTCCGCCACCTAAGTCGGGCCGTCGGTGACCGCCCAGTCGGGTGGGTCGGCCCTGCCTCCCTGGACCCGACCGAGGAGGTCGTCGCAGGCGCAATTTCCGAGACCGTCGAGGGAACGGAAGCCTACCAACTCGTCCACTTGCTCTACCCTGAGGGCGTCGAGCCACCGATACGGAAACTGGAGCGGGCAATTGAAGCGGACGAACGGGTTGCCGTCTCGGACCGGGCGGAACTGCATTCGGAGGGCCGGCTCGCTATCGTGGAGGGCGTGCGCGGCGTCAAGCCGGTGGCCGAACCCTCCGGGCCAGCGTGGCCACAGGCAACGTGGGGTGTCGAGACCGGTGATGAATCGGTCACCCTGCGCCACGAGGCCGGCGAGCCGGCCAGGGCGGACGGACTGATCCTGCTCAGGGTCGACTCAGCTGGCGAACGCACACTAGCTCCAACCAAGTTTGCTGACCGGTACGACCGGGTTGGACCGGGTGACGGCATCGAGGTCCGGCTGGGTGAGGATACGAGACAGCTCGTGCTTGAGTACCGACCGACCGAGAACCGAAGGGGCCGCCTCCTGAGCTACCGTGTCCCGTGATGCTCACCTATGATGCTCGCGCCGGGTTCGAGACTCTCTGCTCGGCAGTTCCCGTGGGGGGGACCCGCGTGAACGAGAACCCCTCCCCTGACGCCGTCGGCCTGCTGAACGACGACCACGCCCGGGCCATTCTCGCTGCCGCCAACGAGGAGCCACTGTCGGCTGCAGAACTGGCTGAACAGGTCGACGCTTCGCCACAGACGGTATACCGGCGCACCGACGCGCTGACGGAGGCGGGCCTACTGGCCGAGGCGACCCGGCCACGCTCGGACGGTCATCACGAGACGGTTTATGTCACCATCTTCAAGCAACTGCGCGTCCGGCTTCGCGACGGCGCGTTCGAGGCCAGCGTGGAGACCGGCGACGACGCCGCTGACCGACTAACCGACCTCTGGAGACGGTTCTGATGGCGGTCTACGAGACCGTTGACTTCGCGTTGTCGGTGCTGGCAACGGCGTCGGTGCTGCTCGGGTTGGCCATCGCCTATCAGGCCTACCGAGGCCTACGCCGCCACCACGACCGTCAGATGTTCTTCCTCTCGACGGGCATGGTGTTGCTGTTCGGTGCCTCGTATGGACTTGCACTGGGGTCTACCCTCATGCTTGAGGCCACCGTCGTCCCGCTACTCTATCAGGAACTCCTTCGGGTGACGGTCCGGTTGTTCCAGGTTGCAGGTCTGTGCTGTATCGCGTACTCCATGTACGCTGATTGAACTCAGCAGGAGTGGTCGCCGTCCACGTCCGCACCGAGCTGGTCACAGAGCCACGTCCACTGGTCGACCTGCTCTTCGACAATCATCTCCGTCGACTTCCCAACGCCGTGGCCGGTGTCCGTCTCAGTACGCAGGATAATCGGCTCATCACCTGTCTGGTGATTCTGCACCAGCGCGGTCATCTTCCGCGCGTGACTCGGGTGGACACGCGTGTCGCCCGCGGCGGTCTTGAACATCGTCGCCGGGTACTCTTGGTCCTCGACGTTGTGGTACGGCGAGTACTCGCGGATGTATTCGAACGCCTCGGGGTCCTCGGGCGAGCCGTACTCCACGGTCCAGGACTCCCCGAGAAGGAAGCGGTGGAACCGCAGCATATCCAGCAGTGGAACCGTACACAGAATCGCACTCCAAAGGTCTGGACGCTGGGTGAGCGCCGCGCCGGTCAGCAGGCCGCCGTTGGAGCCACCGTAGGCACCGAGGTGGTCCGAATCGGTGTAGCCAGCCTCGATGAGCCCCTCCCCGACCGCGTGGAAATCGTCGAAGACGTTCTGCTTGTTCTCGAGCATCCCCGCTTCGTGCCACGGCTCACCGTACTCAGTGCCGCCGCGAAGATTGGCGATGGCGAAGATTCCACCTGCGGCGAGGAACGGTCCCGCAAACCGCCAGAAGCTCGGGGTCTGTGGGATGCGGAAGCCACCGTAGCCGTAGAGCACAGTGGGTGCGTCGCCATCAGGCTCCAGCCCCTCACGGTGGACGATGAACGCCGGGACCTCGGTGCCGTCAGCCGACTCGAAGAACTCCTGAGAGACGGCCACGTCGACACCGAGTTCGATATCTGCTTGGCCAAGCACCTCTGTGCCGCCCCCGCCGTCGCCCAGCCAGTACCGGGTGACACGGTCGGGTTCCTCGAAATCGTGCACGACGTAGTACAGTTCGCCACCGTCGTCGTCGGCGTCGACGCCGTCGATGGTGCAGAACTCGGGGCTCGGCAGCGTCTCTGTCTTCTCACCGGCCTCCCAGACCGAGAGCTCCGAAGAGGCGTCCCGAAGGTGGTTTGCGACGAGTGCGTCGCCCGCGACGGTGATCTCCTGCAGCGCCGCGTCGGTCTCCGGAACTGTCTCTGCGAACTCGTCGGGGTCGACGTTTTCGCCCTGGGTGAGCATCTCGATATCCGCAGTCAGCACGCGGGAGAAGTCAGCCTCGTAGTTGGTGAGGAAGTGAACCTCCCCATCGCCGATATGTGGGCCGAGCGTCGCGTCGTAGCCCGTCAAGAGCGGGACGAGTGGGTCCTCAGCGCCCGCCTCGACACGGTAGATTTCGGAGTGGGTCGTCCCCTCGTGGACCGCTGCAAAGAGGGTGCCCGTCTCCTCGTCGATTTCGAGTTGGGGCCACGCGTGCTCGGAGAAGTCACCCGTGATGAGGTCGTCCTCTGCGGGGTCGTCGCCGTGTTCGTGGTAGTAGAGCGCCTTGTCCAGTTGGTCGCCGTCGCCGGTTTCCTCCATCTCCCCCTCGGACGGGCCACCGGTGCGAACCGAGTAGAAGCCCTCGTCAGTCCACGCGAATCCACCTGGGTTCACGCGGCCGGCGTCGGGCACCACGTCCAGCCAGCGACCGGTGTCCGTGTCGACGATGCGCACGTCGTACTGCTCCTGCCCGCCCTCGTCGTAGCCGTAGGCCAGCCGGTCGCCGTCCGGTGAGACGGTGAACCAGTTCATCGACGCCGCCGCACCCTCGAACGTATTGGGGTCGACCAGCGCAATCGCCTCCTCCTCGAAGGAGTGGCGGACATAGAGGACAGCGTGGTCCTCGTCGGGTGCCTCGATAGTCTGGAAGTAGCGCCCGCCCGCAGCGGTGACGGCGCCGAACTCCGTGACACGAGCCACGTCCTCGAAGCTGGGCCGGAGCGCGTCCCGGGTGGGGCTGTCGAGCACGTAGTCTGCGTACGCGTTCTGTTCGTCGGTCCACTCGCGGACCTCCTCGGTGTCCTCCTCGAGCCAGCGATAGGGGTCGGTCAGCTCCTCGCCGTGAACCGTCTCAGTGACTGGCCGGCGTTCGGTGGCCGGCGGTGTCTCTCGCATGAGAGAATCGGGTTCCGGGAGCGGCTTAAAAGGGTGCGAAGCGGCAGCCGAGATTACCGCTCGTGGACCCGCATCAACACCGGCTCGGTTGGCCGGGTCGTAATCGATGGCGAGAGCGAGAGCTGTGGTTCCGAGACCAACTCAAAGTGACGGTCCTGATAGAGCGTCGCCAGCACCAGCTTCGCCTCCAGTTTCGCAAATCTGTCGCCGACACAGCGGCGGGATCCCCCCGAGAACGGGAAGTAGGCGAACCGCGGCAGTGACTCTTTCAGCTCGTCAGTCCAGCGGCTGGGGTCGAACACCATCGGGTCGTCGTAGAACCGCTCGTCGCGGTGGACAGTCCACTGGTTCAGGCTAACCGTCGCGCCCGCAGGAACCGTGTAGCCGCCGAGGTCCACGTCCTCGTTCGCCTCGCGGAGGATGCCGTGAACCGGCGGGTAGAGCCGCATGGACTCGTCGACGACCTGTTCGGTGTACTCGAGGCTCCGCGCGTCGGCCATGGTGGGCCGTTCACCCTCGAGAACTGTCTCGAGTTCGCCGACAAGCCGGTCTTCGGCTGCCGGGTTCTGCGCCAGACAGAACAGGGTGAACGTGAGCGCGAGTGCGGTGGTCTCGTGGCCGGCGAGCAGCAGGGTTCGCACTTCGTCCCTGACCAGTTCGTCATCCATCCCCTCACCTTCCTCGTCCTGTGCAGCGAGCAACGCCGCGAGCACGCTGTCTTCGCGGCCCTTGCCGTTGCGGTGGTGTTCAATGATGGCGTCGACGACGGCGTCGATGCGGTCAATAGCCCGGAAGAACTCCCGGTTTCCGGGAGTCGGTGCCCACTCGGGGACAATCGAAGAGATGGGGCTGCTCACCCGCTCCATCACCACGTCCATCGCGTCGGCGATGGCACCGCCGTCGTCGACCGTCATCCCGAACAACGCGCGAGTGACGATGTCGAGGGTGACCTCCATCATCTCCTCGTGGACGTTCACTGTCTCGCTATCGTCCCACGTCGAGAGCAGTGCTTCTGTTTCCTCGACCATGATTTGGCTGTACTCCGCGATGCGGTCAGGGTGGAAGGCGGGATTGGCCATGTGACGCTGGCGGCGCCACTGCTCGCCCTCGGCAGTCAGGAGGCCGTCGCCGCCCACCGGGTCGACGATGGTGTGGAATAGTTCGCCCTTCCCGAACGATTGGTTCTGGTGGACGAGCACCGTCTCGATCAGCTCCGGGTCGTTGACCTGGTAGAACCCCCGACCCAGCGAGCTGTAGAACGTGAGAGGGCCGTACTCCCGGGCCAGCCGAGTCTCGAATGCGAACGCGTCCCGTGCGTACTCCGGAAAGCTCCCGACCACTGGCCAGCCGTCGGGGCCAGGCGGCCGCTCGGGCAAATCAGACATACAACTCAAAACGCATTTGTCGGGGAAATAGCTCCCGTCTCGTGTCGTCAGCAGGCGGTTCGGCGTGATAGGTCACCGTTCATCGTGATGTGGCTCTACTATGTGTTCTCACCTGCCGAGACAGCCCGCAACACCCACGCTGGCTGAGACCGCCGCCCCGGCGAGGAGGGCTCGGCGAGTCGTCCGCTGAGTCATTGGTGGGTCTCCTTGGGCCGTGGGCATGGCCTTGTCGGTAGCGCCCATCCAGCACACAGCGGTTCCCCCACGAGCACGCCGCCGAACCAGACGAATCAGGCTCTGTCAAAACCCACACACTGTGACAGGAGTGGCGTGCTGAATATCGCGGGTGTGTTCAGCACGTGGTGTTCGATTTTTCCTGTCACTGATTCCGGCCAACAGTCCCAACAGGCTTGAGTGGTTCCTCAACCACGGGCTGAGAACGTCGGCGAGTCGCTGATGTGCTTCGTCATATGAGAGTGATGCAGGAGAATCCCCACGCTGGCCTCCATACGAAGCGAACTGTGTGTGGTTCATTCCCTCGATTTCATAGGTCGTCGTTTTGGGTGGGAACCGAGTTTTCGCCTCCTGGTAGTTCTCACGATCCAGAACAGTATCTGCGTTGCCGGTGACGCTGAGCACGGCAAACGACTCGTCGCGTATGTCTACGTTGCAGTACGACGCGAACAAGACGAGGCCGTGGACGTCATGTGAACTAGCGTACTGGCAGGCGGCAACGCCACCAAGTGAATGACCACCAACGAACCAGGTTTGGATACTGGGATGCTGAGTCCGAATGCTCCCAGCGACATCGGTGTTGAGGAGCGCAATGTTGAGTGGCATCTCCGGTATAAACACTGTGACGTTCATCCGTGTTACCACCGGTGTGAATGTACGATAGTAGGCGTCCGGAGCAACACGTGCCCCAGGATAGAACACGACCCCAATAGTCGAGTTGGTGTTCGCCGGGGTGAGAACGTGGACGCCTGCTTCAGTCGTAACAGTCACTTGGGGGGTCGTCCAAGACGTGGCTGATCGACGATGTCGATCCGTGATACGGCATCGAAAAGTAGAGCGTGGCACCGGCGCTACCGACGATCAACACCACAAAGACGACGGCACCCCCTCGCTTCCACCAATTCATGTCTAGAAGAGTGCACCACGCGTATAAAGTGCCTGTTCGATGAACGACCCCATTCTGCCGCTCGCCGTTTTCAGTGGGAGTCGAATCTCGTAGAACCGTCTGTCACTCTTCGAACACACCGATAGCCGTACTCGTAATCGATCGTGCACGTGACAGCCGAGTGGACCGCTGATGGCTGATCCGAGCAGTGTGTTTGTGGAGAGTTTGTGGCCGATACGCGTTCGTATTCAGCACGCTCTCAACAAACCATCAGCGTTTCCGGACGACGGGTCGCAGCGGTCGGCCACGCTGGTGAGCGCCGCGCAACAGCATCGAAGTGACCGACTGTCCACGAACTGCTGACCGTGGACGTGTCGAGTCGCCCCCACGTATATGTCTCATCCGCCGTACCGTGCAGTATGGACAGATTCCGGAGTCGACTCGCGGGGTTTGGCCGCGAACGCCCGGCTCTCTCGCTTCTGCTCGCCGTCGTGCTGGTCGAACTCGTCGGCGCCTCGGGCTCTCTCTTCACCGTACAGGGCCTCGATCTCTGGTATGAAACTCTCGAGCGGCCGGCGTTGGCGCCGCCGAACTGGGTGTTCGGCCCCGTCTGGACAACCCTGTTCGCGCTCATCGGCGGCGCCGTCTGGCTGGTCTGGCGGCAAGCCGAAGCGGCTCCTCGACGGGTCCGGGTTGCCCTTGTCGTGTTCGTCGTTCACTTCGCGGCCAATTTGGCCTGGTCACTCGTGTTCTTCGGCCTCCAAGAAATCGCGGCCGGCCTCGCGGTCATCTTGGTGTTGTGGCTCCTCATCGTTGCCACGATGTGGGCGTTCGACCGGGTCGACCGCCGTGCAGCCCTGCTGCTCGTCCCCTATCTGCTCTGGGTGAGCTTTGCGACCTACCTCAACTACCAGTTCTGGGTGCTGAACTGAATCAGGCGTTCTCCTTGAGGTACACGCCGAGAACGCCTCCGAGGACGCTGAACCCCACCGTGTAGACAGCGGCGAACAGCAGCAGTGCGAACAGGCTGACCCAGAACGCCAGGGCGACACCGCCTCCTAGCAGTCCCATACCCGTTCCCATCTGCATTCCCATCCCTGCCACGGGGACGAACAGCGCCACAACCAGGATGATGAGGACAACCGGAACGAACGCAATCAGCCCAGCAATCGTCCCGACCTTGGCGCCGTCGGCGGCGTCACCGCCTTCGAGATAGCCGGCGACCGCCCCGCCGAGGACGGTCGAGAACGGAAGGAACGAGAGCAGAACCGACACGATACCGCCGATAAGGCCGTTCAGAAGCGTGTTTGGCGCACGCTCAGTGGAGTCCCCAGCACCGCTGTCTCGCTCTGGTGGCGTCGACTCGGACGAACGTTCTGACATAGTTCCGAGTAGGCACTCTGCAGAGATAAACAGTGGCGTCGAGGCGTGAGAAACGGCTCGCGACCGCTACTGGTTCCAGGCGGCTGCGTCGGGGTCGACCAACCGACGCTCCGTCTCGATGCCGTCGATGGTCGCCATATCCTCTTCTGAGAGGTCGAGTGTGGTCGCCTCCCAGTTGGCTTCCAGGTGCTCCTCGCTGCTGGCTTTCGGGATGGGGACGAGCCCCTCCTTCTCGACGGCCCACGCCACACAGACTGCTGCGGGCGAGGTGCTGTGGCGGTGGGCCACTTCCTGCAGTTCCGGCTGGTCGAAAATCTTGCCCTGCCCAAGCGGGCAGTAGCCCACGAGCGTATGGCCGTGTTCGAGGGCGTACGCTCGGAGTTCATCCTGGGGGAGCAGGGGGTGACACTCCACCTGGTGGGCGGCGATGCCGGCGTCCAGCAGGTCGAGGGCTTCATCGAGCAGTTCCGGCGTGAAGTTCGAGACACAGAGATTCCGCATCACACCCTCCTCGTAGAGTTCGTCCATCGCGCGCAGGGTCTCCTCGGCGTCGTAGCCGCTGGTGGGCCAGTGGACGTAGAGCATGTCGAGTTCGTCGACGCCGAGGCGGACGAGGCTCTCTTTCGCGGTCCGTTTGACGTCCTCATACGCGAGGTTGTCCGGGTGGACCTTGCTCGCCAGCACCACATCATCGCGGTCTACGTCCGCGAGTCGGATGCCCGCGCCGACGGCGGGTTCGTTGTCGTACATCTGCGCGGTGTCGACGTGCCGGAAGCCGGTTTCGAGCGCGGTACGCACGCTCTCGACGCACTCGTCGCCGGTCATGCCTGAGGTTCCGAGGCCGATATCGGGGAGTTCGAGACGCATGGCTCGTGGATCGGGTCGGACCGGTAAAGAACCGTGCTTCCCGGCGAAGCTACTCCAGCGCGCTCGCCGCCCGCACGATGGCCTCTTCGCCGTATTTGGGCCCGATAATCTGCATCCCGACCGGGAGGCCGTCTGACTCGTCAGCGGGAACGGAAATCGCCGGCAGATTCGCGAGGTTCACCGGTACGGTGTTGGCGTCTGCGAGATACATCGTTCGCGGGTCCTCCAGCCCCTCGCCGAGTTCGAACGGCGGCACCGGCATCGTCGGCGACGCCAGCACGTCCGCTTCCGAGAGCGACTCGTCGAAGTCTTGCTTGATCCACGCCCGGGCGTCCTGTGCCTTCCCGTAGTAGCGGTCGTGATAGCCAGCAGAGAGCGCGAACGTCCCCAGCAGGATGCGGCGCTTGACTTCGGGACCGAACCCTTCCTCGCGGGTCTTCGCGAACGCCTCGTTCCAGTTGCCTTCGTCAGCGAGTTCCTCGGCGCCATCCACGTCCGTGACGTTGAGCCCGTAGCGGGTGCCGTCGAACCGCGCGAGGTTCGAGGAGGCCTCTGACATCGCGATGACGTAGTAGGCCGCGACAGCCTTCTCCACGGAGGGCATCGACACCTCGACGGTCTCGGCGCCCTGCGCTTCCAACTCCGCGATCGCGTCCCAGAACGTCTCGACGACGCCCTCGTCG
>Ga0306874_100080_pt1 | contig 44423 bp, 43 predicted proteins | sample AntCluMetagen315_FD_190406 | JGI IMG/M metagenome (GOLD analysis project Ga0306874, IMG submission 190406) | Saline lake microbial communities from Club lake, Antarctica - Metagenome #315 (v2) (version 2) | ecosystem: Environmental > Aquatic > Non-marine Saline and Alkaline > Saline | place...
ACATCTCGTGGACCGGCGACACCGACACGGCCATCGTCATCCGGACGGCGACGGTCGAACACGGCGACACGGACCGCATCTCCGTTCGGGCGGGCGCGGGTATCGTCGCCGACAGCGACCCAGCGAGTGAGTACGAGGAGACCGAACAGAAGATGGGTGGCGTGTTGGATGCCGTCGAGCGAATCGAACGTGAGGTGGCCGAGCGATGAGTGAAGGCAACGCGAACCGAACAGGCGCGTTGGACGAAGGCAACGCGGACCGGGCAGGCGCGTTGGACGAAGGCAACGCGAACCGAGCAGGCGCGTCGGACGAGCCGACAATTCTGTTCGTGGACAACTTCGACTCGTTCACCTACAATCTCGTTGAGTACGTCGGCGAGGGAGCACCCGAGGCAGAGGTAGAGGTGCTCAAGAACACCGCCTCGCTCGCGGACGTGCGCGAGGTAGACCCTGATGCAATCGTCCTGAGCCCTGGGCCAGGCCACCCGAAGAACGACCGCGACGTGGGCGTGACGATGGACGTGCTCCGGGAGGTGAGCCCCGACGTGCCCACTCTCGGCGTCTGTCTGGGTCTCGAGGCGGCCGTTTACGAGTACGGCGGCGAGGTTGGCCACGCACCCCGACCCATCCACGGCAAGGCGTTCCCCATCCAGCACGACGGCGAGTGGGCCTATTCGGGCCTGGAGCAGGGGTTCGAAGCCGGGCGCTACCACTCACTGGTGGCGACAGCAGTGCCCGACTGCTTCGAGGTGACTGCAGAAACCGATGACGCGGGTGAGACGCTGGTGATGGGTGTGCGCCACCGGGAGCACCCAATTGAGTGTGTGCAGTTCCACCCCGAGTCCGTGCTGACCGCTGTGGGTCATCAGGTGGTCGGGAACTTCCTCGCGGGCGCGTTGGAGTAGGTCAGAACCCGACGACGTTCACCAGCCAGAGCAGCCCCACCACGCCGACGGCGATGATGACCAGCTTCCAGGCGATGCTCAGCACAATTCGGCCGACGATGACGACGACGGCCATTGCGACGACAGCGAGGATGGCCTGTCCAAGAATTCCCTCGGGGAGCGGCCCCTGCAACGGTGCCTGCAACAAGAGCGCGGGCAGCGTGGCGAGCAGCGGTGGCAGTGCGGTCATACCCAATTCTGTGCCGGCCGAGAGCATAACCTTGGGGGCCGCGCCCGTTATTCGGTGACTACCGCGAGTGTTCGGGGTCGCCGTGGAGCAGTAGGTCCAGGAACAGCGCCTCGAACCCATCGGCGTCGATCTCTTCGACCACTTCCGTCGTCGGTTCCTCGTCCAGCACTGCGAGTTCGTCCACGAGGCTGTAGCCGCGGGTCATCCCCTCACGCTCATCCACGTCGACGAAGTGGGCTGTCGAACTGCGCACCAGTTCGGGGTAGGCAAACAGAGCCACCGTGAGCGAGTCCGGCTGCGTCGTCGCATCAACGCCGTGTTTTTCCTGCGTAAACTACCCCACCCTACTTTGCTCGGCCAATACTGACCTCGCTCGTTGAGGGTGGGGCTTTCGCGTGGACTCCCGTTCTATGCCTCAATAGAGGCAGGAGGGATGTACTCCCCACTCACGTTCAGCGTCCCGCGATTCAAGCGCACGTCTACAGGTGCGCCTCCATCGTCTGCATTTTGCCGACGACGGAGATACTGCAAACCGATATTCTTCGAGGCGTTGTAGTCGGCGTGGTTCTTATACCCACACTGCTTGCACTCGAACGACTCTTGGTGGCGATTGTCGTCGTGGGTGAACCCACACGTCGAACAACGTTTGGACGTGTTACGCGGGTCAACTTGGACGGCTTCGACACCATGTTCTTCGGCTTTGTATTCGACGTACTCGAATAGGCGTCGGAACGCCCACAGATGTTGCCACGTCGCCTCGGGGATGTTCTCGCGGATGTGGGTCAGATCCTCGAACACGATGTGCGAACAGTCGTTCTCGACAGCCTCCTCGATAAGTTCGTTCGCCACCGTGTGCAGGTGTATTTCGAATCGACCCGTCTCTTTCCGCCCGACACTCTCGATGTTTTCGTGGGCGTGGCGAGAACCACACTGTTGGAGCGACCCACGACGCTTCTCGTACTCCTTCCGCCAGTGGTTGAACTCATCTGCCGACCAGAATCGCCCCGTCGAAGCGACGGCGATGTTGTTCACGCCCAAATCCACACCAAGGACTGTTCTGTGCTTGGAATCAGATTCGGACTCATTCGCTTCGACCTTTCGCATGGATGCGTGCAAGTACCAGTCGCCGTCTCGGTACTGCAAGTGCGCCATCCGAAACTCGAAGTCCTCGTCAGAGATGTACTTTGTCGGTGGTTTCTCCGAGTCGTCTGGGAGGATGTAGTCACACGCGATGCGCCCGTCAACAGTGGAGAGGGATACGTGGTCGCGGTGGAACGTTGCACTTCGCTTGTCGTACACCGCGCTATCTGCCGAGAAGTAAGGTCTTGACGTATTCTCTCCACGTTTGAGGCGTTCGACTCCGCTCTTGACCGCTTCGACAGCCCGTCGGATTCCCTTCTGAATGAGGTTGGCGGTGAGGTCGGTTTTGTCGCGGAGTTGGTCGTACAGGGCGCGTTCTGCTTTGGCTTTGGAGGTGACGTGGTATCCGTCGTCGTCACCAGAAACGCGGCGCGTTTCTGGTTGGCAGCCAGATTCCTCCGGAATCTGGCGACGTCCGTGCCAGCACCACTCGGAAGCGGTATTGGCGCAGTGTTTGAACTGATCGACAGTCTCACGAAGGAGCGAGTCGGCCCCTTCGGGAATGTCGAGTTTGATGACGGCGGTACGACGGTATTCCACTATTTCACATAAAGAGGATGTGTTGCTTAATCGTTGGGGGAGTACTTCGGGGTCGTGTTAACTTAAGCGCTAATCGTGTCGCTGTCCGGTGATTACGAGAGCGGTTACTTGATGACCGAGTCCGTGACTGATTCGCTGGATCGTTGTTTCTCGCCTGGTTCGACGGATATGTCACTCGAATATTAGAAATGTGCATAAAAACGGTGGTTCGTCAGGACGGCTCAATACTGCCGCAGTCTGTCGGTTTCTGCCTAACTTAACACGACCTACTTCGGGTCGCGTTAAGTTAAGCAGAATTCGCAGACAGCGAGTTGATCGATCCGGTTGGTGATACACCGTTTATTCCTTCTGAATTATCAGATAAAGAATGGTTTTGTAGAGGCCGTGAAAAACTGGCCGTTCAGCGGATCAGTTCTGAACGAGATCTCGTCTTAGACTTGCTTCAAATCGCCAGACAGCGACCGAACTCGGCACTAACTTAACGCGACCGTACTTCGACTATCGATGAGCGTTTGTGTCGGCCCATGTCGGTTTCCTCCCCGCCCTACTCGCTCGCCCCGCTCGCTCCTTGAGGGCGGGGCATCCACCTCGGGTTTCTGGTGAACTCGCGGACCCGCTCGGAGACCTGCAGGAAAAACTCTGCAAAGCGAGACTCGTCAGCTGCGGCACCGATGGCTTCGAGTTGTGGGCCCTCCAGCCGTGCCTGCCGTTGGCAGAGCCCCCAGTCCACGAGTGTCGCGTCAAGTTCGTCGACCACTACTTTCGCGGCGTCGGGGTCGACCCAGAAGTTGTACTCTGCGGAGGGTGTGTCGTTGCCGATGGTGTTGACCGCGCCACCCATCACCCAGATCTCGTCCAGCAGCTCGTTCAGGTCCGGTTCGAGCCGGCAGGCGAGCGCGACGTTGGTGAGTGGGCCGATGCAGAGTAGTGAGAGTTCGCCCGGTGACTCCCTGGCTGTCTCGACGATGTGAGAGGCGGCGTGGGCATCTGCGGACAGGATATCCGGGTCGGGGAACACGTTCCCACCCAGTCCACCTTTCCCGTGAACATGCTCGACCGTTTCGTGGTCTTTCACCAGTGGGCCGCGCGCGCCCTCGTGGACTGGCACCTCGTCGGCGACGCCAGCCACCTCGAGCGTGTGTTTGGCGTTCTTGACTTCGTCGTCGAAGGCGACGTTGCCCGCGACAACCGTGAGCGAGTCGAGGTCGATGCGCGATGAGCGCGCGGCCAACAGGATGGCCTGCGTGTCGTCGCCCGCAGTGTCGGTATCGAGAATCACGCGGCGGGAATCGCCGGACTGCTCAGTCATAGTACGGGGTCGGGCGACCGGCAGCATAAAGCCGCGCGGTCCAGTCTGTTGCCCCCCTTCCCAACGGATTCCACCGCCGCAACACCCCTGCGTTTCCCCTCCGAAACCGATTGATAGAGGTTGGTTCGTGGCGCTTGTGTTCCACTTTCACTCCGGTTCGACTACCGTTATATGCGTCCATTCCTACTGTTCAACCACGCGGACAGGTGGCGTCGCTGGCGCCGTCGAGAAACAGTTCGACGGGCTCAGCATCGCCAAGTCAGTAGTACAATTTAATTTGTACTACTGCAACTCTGCCCGAAACCAAACCGTTAATGAGGTCCAAAAGAGAGGACTTCCCCGTCAAAGATGTTCGAAACTTCCCACCCACCTAACACCGAAATCCGCCCGCAGCGCACCGCTCGCCCCGAGGTGGCCGCAGCGTGACCGCCGCGCCCGACGCCGAGGTCGACCTCCCCATCAAGCGCACCGATGGCGAGACGATCGAGGAGCGGCTGACCAGCAACGCCTACAACAACATCCTCCCGGCACGCTATCTCCGGAAGGACGCCAACGGCAACCCCAGCGAGACACAGGAACAGCTGTTCCCCCGTGTCGCAAAGAACGTCGCCCTCGCCGAGGCCGTCTACGAGGCCGAGCGACAGGACACCGAAATTACGGTCACCCCGTCCCAGCTCAAGCCTGACCACCCGCGCCGTGACGAACTCGCTGCGGAGGTCTTCGGCACCGGTACGACCGCCGATGATGAGGCCGAGACCACGCTGAACGAGCACAACGTCAACAAGTTCGCCTACGACACGCTCGTCCCCGAACTCGACGACGACATCGCCGCTCACGTCCGCGACGTGCGCCAGGAGTTCGAGACGATGATGTCCGAACTCTCCTTTATGCCGAACTCGCCGACGCTGATGAACGCGGGCGACGAACTTCAGCAGCTCTCTGCCTGCTTCGTCGACTCGCCTGCTGACGACATCACGGATATCCACCAGACGGCCAAGGAGGCCGCCGAGGTGTTCCAGTCCGGTGGTGGCATGGGCTACGCCTTCTGGAAGCTCCGCCCCTACGGCGACGCCGTGGGCTCGACCGGCGGTATCGCCTCGGGCCCCATCACGTTCATGCGGACGTTCGACCAGATGTGTGAGACCATCGCCCAGGGGGGCGCCCGCCGTGGCGCCCAGATGGGTGTCATGCGCGTCTCCCACCCCGACGTCATCCAGTTCCTCCACGCCAAGAACAAGGACGTCTCGCTGGCGAACACGCTGCGACTCAACGACCCCGACGACTTCACGCATAACTCCTTTGCGGCCGCGCTGGAGGAGGCTCGCGAACTCATCGACGACGAGGGACGCGTCCCCGAACACCTGCGCAACGCCGTCGAGGGGCACCTCTCGAACTTCAACATCTCCGTGGGCGTCACCGACGACTTCATGGAGGCACTGAAGAACGGTGAGGAGTTCACCTTCACCAACCCACGCACGGAAGAACCCCACGTCGCCACGCCGGAGACGAAGGAGCTGTACGACATGTTCGACCTCGGCGAGCACGTCGAGGTCGGTGAGGTGCTCTCGGTGCCCGCCGAGAAGCTCTGGGACCACCTCATCGAGGGCGCCCACGAGAACGGCGAACCGGGCGTCATCTACCTCGAGCGCGTCAACAAGAAGCACTCCTTCGACACCAAGAAACACCCCGACCACCGCATCCTCGCGACAAATCCCTGCGTCACCGGAGAGACGCTTATTTCGACCGGAACCGGGCTCGTACCTGCGGAGGAGCTCTACGAGCAGGGAACCGCTCAGGACGTCGTCGTGGACGGCCGGCTGAGCGAAGAGTCGCTCAAGGAAGCAAGTAGCGTCTATGCGACCGGCGAGAAGGAGGTGTACGAACTCACGACTGAGCAGGGTTACAGCCTCCGTTTGACCGCCGACCACCGCGTGATGACCGATGAAGGCTGGGTCGAAGCCGCCGAACTGGACGCTGGCGACACGGTCCATATCCAGAACCGGAAGGGTTCGTTCGGCCAACATGGCTCCGCCGCCGAAGGCCGCACGCTCGGCTGGCTCGTCGGTGACGGCCACCTCAAGGACGGCGAGGAACGCGCAGTCCTGAACTTCTACGACGAGGACAGTGCAGTCTCCGAGGAGTTTGCGGCCGACGTGAACGAGGTCGTCCGTGAACCGACTGGGTCCGCCAACTACGAGGTCGGCGTCTCCGAGATCAGCCGTTCCGACGACTACCGCGGCGCGGGCGCCGTCGAGCAGCGTGTCCGATCCACTCGTCTCTACGAGTACGCCGAGCGAGTCGGGCTGGCCGAGGAGAAGCTGCAGGTCCCCGATGCGGTCATGCGCGGCAGCGAGCAGATGGCGCGCGGCTTCCTACAGGCACTGTTCACCGCTGACGGCGGTGTTCAGGGCAAGACTGAGAAGGGGAACTCGGTCAGACTTACTAGCGTACGCACCGAGTTGCTCGAAGACGTACAGCAGCTCCTCCTCAACTTCGGCATCGCGAGCAAGCTCTACGAGGAGCGCCACGAGGCCGGCAAGCAGGAGATGCCCGACGGGAACGGCGGGACGGCGACGTACGAGCGGCAGGCCGACCACGACCTCGTCATCGCGAAAGACAATCTCATCCGCTTCCGCGAGGAGATCGGCTTCCTCCTCGACTCGAAAAACGAGGCGCTTGCGGAACGACTCGACAACTACGACCGCGGCCCATACGCTGAGCAGTTCGAGGCAACTGTCGAGTCCGTCGAAGCCGACGGCCACGAGACCGTCTACGACCTGACCGAGCCGGACACGAGCTCCTTCATCGCCAACGGCCTCGTGGTTCACAACTGCGGCGAGCAGCCCCTCGAGGAGTACGAAGCCTGCAACCTCGGGCACATCAACCTCTCCACCCTCGCGGCGCTGGACGCTCCCGACTGGCGCGTCTGGTCTGAGGAGCACGCCGACGAGTACGCCTCCCACGAGGCGGCGGTCTCGGCGTTCCTCGACGAAGCGATGGACTGGGAGGACTTCGACCACCGCATCGAGTACGGCACGCGCTTCCTCGAGAACGTTGTCACGATGTCTGACTTCCCGGTCCCCGAGATCGAGCAGAAGGTCCGCGAGATGCGGAAGATCGGCCTCGGCGTCATGGGACTGGCACAGCTCTACATCCAGCTGGGCGTGCGCTACGGCACGGAGGACGCCAACGAGGTTGCCCGCCAGCTGATGACCCACATCAACCACGGCTCCAAGGACGCCAGCCACGACCTGGCTCAGGAGCGCGGCCCCTTCGCCGATTGGGCCGACTCGAAGTACGCGAACCCGACCGACTATCCCGAGTGGTTCGAGCACCACACCGGTGAGGACGCAAGCGACTGGGAGGACGGCTACCCGGTTCGCAACCACAACACGACAACCATCGCGCCGACCGGCACCACGTCGATGATCGGCAACACGACCGGTGGCTGTGAGCCCATCTACAACGTCGCCTACTACAAGAACGTCAGCGGCGACGTGCAGGGCGACGAGATGCTTGTCGAGTTCGACGACTACTTCCTGCGCACGTTGGAGGCCAACGATATCGACGTCGAGGCTGTCAAGCGTGAGGCCCAGGAGCAGATGGCCAGCAACCAGTTCGACGGCGTCACTGGCCTCGAGACGGTCCCAGACGCCATCGGGGAACTGTTCGTGGTCACCGGCGACCTGGCCGCCAAGCAGCACGCGGCTATCCAGACCGCCTGCCAGGAGGGCGTCGACTCCGCCATCTCGAAGACGGTCAACGCCCCCAACGACGCCAGCCTCGCAGACGCCAAGGAGGCGTTCGAGTTCGTTTACGACAACGGCGGCAAGGGCGTCACCTACTACCGCGACGGCACCCGCAGCAAGCAGGTGCTCACCACCCGCGCCGACAACACCGAGTTCGCCGACGAGGACGAGGCCGCGGCGGCACTGGTCGAGCAGATCTCGGAAATCTTCGGCGGCATCGAAGGCTTCCTCGACAACGAGGACGTGCAGGCGGCCCTCGACACGCAGATCGAGAGCCTGCTCGCCGAGGCCGATGGCGACGAGACGCCGCCCGGCCGCAAGCGTCCGCGCCCGGACGTGCTCCACGGCGTGACCCAGCGCATCGACACCGGCTACGGGAAGCTCTACGTCAACATCAACGAAGACCCCCATACCGGCGAGCCGTTCGAGCTCTTCGCCAACATCGGCAACTCCGGTGGGTTCACCGCCTCCTTCACTGAGGCGCTGGCCAAGACCATCTCGACCTCGTTGCGCTCGGGTGTCGACCCCGACGAGATCGCCAGCGAACTCCAGGGCATCCGGAGCCCGAAGGTCGCCTGGGACAAGGGCGAGCAGATCCAGTCCATCCCTGACGCCATCGGGACGGCGATGCGACGCTACCTCGACGGCGATATCGACAAGGGCATTCCACAGCAGCAGACCATCGACCAGCTCGAAGACGAGGGTGCGACCACGGACGGCGGTCACGAGAGTGACACTCTCGTGAGCCAATCGAAAGCGGACGCTCCCGATGACGGCTCGACGACTGAGTCGCCGGCCGAGCCGACAGCGGTCGATGTCGGCGGCCCGGACGCGGAGCAGGCGGGCCAGGACGACGCGACCAGCGAACTCATCGCCTCGGGCGAGAGCCCCGAGTGTCCCGACTGCGGGTCGATGAGTCTCTACTACTCCGAAGGCTGCAAGACCTGCGAGTCCTGCGGCTGGTCGGAGTGCTGAACCGGGCACGCTGACGCCCGCGGTTTCGGTTCCCGTTTCGTTTTCTCCCCAACCGGCGTCATTATGCTGGCGGGGGCGCTTCTCCCTTTGACACTCTGTCTCACTGGCGGGCAGGTCCTCCTGCCGGACTACTCTGTCGAGCGGGCCGACGTGCTGGTCGACCCGAACGCGGGCGAGATTCTCGCTGTCGGACCGGCCCTCGACGGCGACCAGACGCTCGACACGTCAGGCGGGCTGGTGATTCCCGGCCTCGTCAACGCTCACACCCACGCCGCGATGACGCTCCTGCGGGGCTACGCCGACGACAAGCCCGTGGGTGCGTGGTTGGAGGAAGACGTGTGGCCCGTCGAGGCCGAACTCGAACCCCCGGACATCCGGGCGGGTGCCGATCTCGGAATTCTGGAGATGATTCGCTCGGGGACGACGACGTTCGCGGACATGTATTTCGGCGTCGAGCAGACTGCGGCGGCCGTCGAGGCGTCGGGCGTTCGCGCGCTCCTCGGTCGGGGGACAGTCACCCTCGGCAAGAGCGATGAGGCCGTCACCAACGACGTAAACCGGAGCCTCGAGGTGGCTGCCGAGTTCGCCGGTGCCGCCGACGGCCGCGTCTCGACGGCGGCGATGCCCCACGCGCTCTCGACCATCGACGAGGACTCGCTCCGGGAGTTGGTCGAGCGCGCTCGGGAGCGGGGGTTCCGGCTCCACTATCACGCCAACGAGAACGAACAGGTCGACGTGACGCCGCTCGTCGCCGAAAACGGTACGCGACCGTTGGTCTACGCCGATGAACTCGGCGCGCTCGAACCGGGTGACTTCCTCGCCCACTGCGTCCACGTCGACGACGAGGAAATCGACCTGCTCGCCGACCGGGACGCGGCGGTGGTTCACTGCCCGGCTTCAAACATGAAGCTCGCGTCGGGGCTGGCGCCGGTCCAGCGCATGCTCGATGCCGGTGTGACCGTCGCATTGGGAACTGACGGCGCGGCCTCGAACAACGACCTTGACGTGTTCGGCGAGATGCGCGATGCCGCGATGGTCGGGAAGCTGGCCGCCAAGGACGCTTCGGCCGTCCCCGCGGAGGCGGTTCTCCAGATGGCGACCCGGAACGGCGCCCGAGCCCTCGGAATCAACGCTGGCCGCATCGAACCGGGTGCGAAGGCCGACCTCGCGGTCGTGAATCTGGAGCAACCCCACCTCACGCCGATTCACGATTTGGTGAGCCACTTGGTCTACGCCGCCAACGGTGCAGACGTGCGCCACACCGTCTGTGACGGGGCAGTGTTGATGCGTGACCGCGAGGTGCTGACGATGGACGAGCAGGCCGTTCGGGAGACGGCGACCGAGCGCGCCGCGGCGCTGGTCGCGCGGGCGGCGTAACCGCCCACTCAGGGGGGCACCGTCCTCTGAACCCATCCCATCGCCCCCTCGGGGAAGCTCTCCTGCTGCTCGCGGGGCTGGACGGTCCCGGTGTCGTCGATGGCCCGGACGACCACCTCGTGTCTGCTATCGGCCGAATACTCGTGTTCCCACATCTGCCAGGCGTCCATCGCCTCGCCTTTGGGTTGTGGTTCTCCCTCGCCGTCCACAACTGGGCTCGACCCCGGAAGTGGGTCCGAGAGCGTCGCCTCGCTCCACGTGTCGCCGCCGTCGGTCGACACCTCGACGGCCGAAATGCCCCGGTTGCCAGCATAGGCGTGGCCGCCGACGCGGATCCCCTCGCCACTGCGGTCGACGCCGTGGAGTTTGGCGACGGTGTGGACCTCGCCGGTTCCTTTCCAGCCGCGGGACTCCCAGTAGCCGTCCTCGGGTTCGTCGCGAATTTCGATTTCTGTGAGCCACTTGGCGTTTGTCTCGCCCCAGTGGCCGGGTACCAGTGTCCGAAGCGGGTAGCCGTGGCCCCGCGGGAGCGTGCGCCCGTTCATCCCCCAGGCGAACAGTCCGGGATCGAGCGCTTCGCGGGGGAAGCTCACGAAGTAGTCGTCGGCGCCGTGGAGTGTCACACAGCAGCTCTCGGGCGCGCCCACGGCGTCGAGAATGGCGGCGACGGGAACGCCCGTCCACAGCGCGGTGTCCATCTTGTTCCCGTTGATGGTGTCGCTCACACAGCGGAGCGTGACGAACCGCTGTTCGGCAGCGAACTCGTCCTGTAGCTCCGGAAGTGTGAACTCGCGCTCCTCGTCGACCAGGCCCGTCAGCGAGAGCGACCAGGCGTCCGACGAGAGATCCGGGTCGGCGGTGCCAATGTCGACCTTGTAGAAGTTCTCCGAAATCATCGGCTCCGTGTCGGGCAGATCGAACCCCAGTGCGTCGGCGTCGGCGAGCAGCGACTGGGCGGCCGGATCGATCGGCTCGTCGGCCGCGTCGTCGCCCGTTCCGAAGCTGAACAGCGCGCCGAGGCCAATCGTGCCTGCGGCGACGGCGCCCGCGCGGAGCAGCTGTCGTCGCCCCTCGTCGGTGCCTCTGGGCTCGAAGGCGTTCGCCGTCGCGAGCACAGTGAGTGCTGCTGGGACGGCAGCGCCGAGGGCGCTTAGGGCGTTCCCGGTGAGGAAGTAGGCCGCTGGGAGGAGCGTAAAGAACGTCACGAACGCGTGGACAGCGGCGCCGGCCGAACCGCCGCTGGCCCGTTCGATCACTCGTCTGATCGCGAAGAGCACGGCTGTGCCCACGAGCAACAGCGTCGCGGTCGCCCCGGTGGCGAGCAACGGCTTGGCGAAATCCCGCAGCGTGCCGATGCCGACCGCGACCAGCACATCTGGCATGAGGTTGAGCAGCATGGTCGCGGCTGCGGCGACGACGAAATCGGGCGTCTGGCCGACGGCGAGCAGCGAGCCAGCGATGGCAGCGAGCGTCGCCAGTGCGGCGACGCCGAGGGGCACCCGCTCGGTCGACCACAATGCCCGGAGTCGGTGACGGTCCATACCCTCTCTGGGGGCTCTGGCTGCATAAACGCTCCCGCAGGCGGAACCCCTTTGGGACTGCTCGCGCTGGTGTCAGTATGGCCTCGAGCGACGACGGAGAGACGGTGGCACCCGGCCGACCCTGCCCACACTGCGGGGCGACGATGATTCACCGTCACTGCAAGTACGTCTGTCCCGAACACGGCGTCGTCTGGGACTGTGCGGATACGTTTTACTGAATCAACTGGCGTCCGTACCATTAAGCCGGTCTACGCCTACCGTGTACCTACTCAGATGACGTGTTTCTGTCCCCCGCTGCCAGCCGCGGGTCGCGCTGACCGCTCCCGCCCTCACCGATGGTGAAGCAGGACCAGCTCGCCCGAAGCAAGGAGATCCACAAGCGAACCGGGCGAACGTTCTACGTCGCCACCAAGTTCCTCCCCGAGCGGGTGCGCCTACCAACCTACGTGCTCTATGCGTTCTTCCGGGTCGCCGACGAGGTTGTCGACGGCGAGAACGACCTCTCACCGCCCGAACGGGAGGCCCGCCTCGAGGAGTTCCGTCGGGCCGCTCTCGGCGAGGAACCCTCAGACAACCCCGTGCTCTCAGCGTTCGCCGAGATTCGGGAGACACACGGCATCCCCGCTGGGGACGTGAACACGTTCGTCGATGCGATGGCCACCGACATCGAGAAGACTCGCTACGAGAGCTACGACGAACTCCGGCAGTATATGGACGGCTCGGCGTCGGCTGTCGGCCGGATGATGACTGCCGTGATGGCACCGGAGAGCGCTGACGAGGCGCTCCCGGCGGCGACGGCGCTGGGAGAGGCGTTCCAGCTCACGAACTTCGTCCGTGACGTGCGCGAGGACGTGCTCGACCGCGACCGCGTCTATCTCCCAGCCGAGACACTCCGGGCCCACGGCGCCACCCAAGAGCAGATCACCCGGCTTGCGTTCGACGAGAACGTCGCCGCGGCCGTCCGCACCGAACTCGAACGTGCGGAGGCGCTCTACCTCGACGGCGTCGCCGGCATCAAACTGCTCCCGAAAGACTGCCAGTTCCCGGTGCTGCTGGCGGCGGTGCTCTACGTCGACCACCACCGGATGATCCGCGCCCGCAACTACAACGTGGTCGCCGAAACGCCAGAACTCACGCTCTCCCGCCGACTCTGGCTGGCTGCTCGCACCCGAATCGCGTGGTGGCGAACCCCCGACCCGATGACGGTGTTCCGCCGGGTGAGCGCGATCTCGGATGGCGAGACTGACCACCGCCTCTGCCGAGCCATGGGCCGACTGCCAGTGCCGTGAACTACTCCTGCCTACTCAGCCGCTGACGCGGCTTCCTTGAGGCAGGGGCTTCCTGTTTCCACAACGCGACTTGCAGATACATTCTGCGTATCCACAGCGGTCACAGTCTTCACAGGCGTCTCTTCGGAGTGAACCACTCCTAGTTTTGGCAATCCTCGCGCCAGCACGTTCAACGACGCGTTCCAATCCCGGTCGAGTTCGAACCCACATGACGGACACGAATGCTCGCGTACCCATACTGGCTTGCGTGTCTCCACACCACACGACGAACACTCTTTGGTCGTCCCACGTGGGTTAATTTCCTTAACGTGACACGCGTTCTTGTCACCGTGATGTTCGAGGATAGTGATAAAGTCACGCCACCCGACTTCAGCCTTATTCCGCGCGTTCCCCGGGCCTTCAAGCATCCCACGAACGTTCAGGTCTTCGACGAACACGGCGTCGTACTGGGTCGTGTAGAAGTGCGCGAGTTTGTGCTTGAAGTCCTGCTTCTTCGCGGTCATCCGAGCGTGAACCGTGGCGACTCGACGGCGTTGTTTCTCCCAATTGTTCGAGCCTTCTTGTTTGCGCGAGAGTGAGCGGTGCTCGCGTTCAAGACGCTCGCGGTCAGCCGATAGGTCAAGTCGTCCAACAGAGCGACCATCCGAGTCGTGAACGAAGTTCAACACACCGAGGTCAAGACCCACGGTGTCACCAGGGGTAATGTCCTCTACATCTGGTTTCTCGGGTTCGTCTGTTTTGATGCAGAATGAGACGTACCACGCGCCGGTGGGCTCTTTCTTGAGCGTGACTTCTTTGATTTGCTCGTGGTCTGGAAGGTCTCGATGGAGGCGAATTGGGATTTCGCGGGTTTCGCCTTTGAGTTTCTTGAGGACGAGGAGTCCACGTCCGTCTGGGCCACTCTTCTTGTCGAGTTCGAAGCCTGATTGTCGGTACGTGAAACTCCGGTATTCTCGTGGTTTCTTCCATTTCAACGACCCCACGTCGTATCCTTTGGCTTTGAGTTTCCCGAGGTTCTGGATGTTGTCTCGGATTCGCTCGATGGCTTTCTGGAGGACCGTGGAGTAGACGTGTTTCAGGTCGGACCACCAATCTTTCATCGCAGGGAGCGTGTCGCGGACGCTCCAGACGCGTTGACGGAGCGTGCCTGCGTCGTCGGGGATGTTGTTGAATTCGCGGAGACCGTGGTTGTACACTTGTCGTACGGTGTTTCGTGTCCAGTCCATCGCTTCGCGTTGCACTGTCGTGGGAAGCAAGCGGAAGCGAGGGCTGTACATCATACGATGTGTCTATAATTACGACATATTCCATGGTAAAGATTCTGGTTTGTCGTGTTTGAGATTCGTGCGGGTGCCGTATCCCCGCCCTACTCGCTCGGCTTCGCCTCGCCCTTGAGGACGGGGGCTTGGCACCCTCACCGCAACCGCTAACTCGGCGGCCACCACGCGAGCGACTCGTTTCTCGTGGCGAGATGGTCGTCCGCGACGCCGGCCTCTCGGAGCGCCTCGACCCGCTCACCGTGGCGGGCCCGGAGGCTCCCGTGCATCCACTCGTCGTCCGGCTGGTAGTCGGGGTTCACCCAGAGCCGCCCGGCCTCGTCGAAGGTCCAGAGGGCGGCGTCGAACGCGAAGTGGTGCGTCCAGTTTAGCAGCAGCGCGTTCGTAGGGTCCTCCGCAATATCCGGGTAGGTTGCTCGGTCCAGTACGTGTGAGACCGTCAGCAGTTCGCGGCGACTGATGTCGGTCACCGCACACCGGTCATCGAATCGACCGTAGACCTGCCGCTTGAACGCCTCCGAGACCCGAATGCCTGCCCGCGTTTCGGTGACTCGCGTGCCCGCGGTATTCTCGGGTTGTGAGACTGTTTGTTGGCCCGTCTCTTCGGTCTCGGACGGCTCCGCACGGTGGTGCATCGTGAACTCCAGCACCGTTCGGTCGCCGTCGTGGATCAGTTCGTGGTCGGCCACGTCGACGAGCCCCTGATAGACCCAGCCGTCGTTGTGCTCTCCTTGGTAGAAGAAGTAGATGGGGACGGGCTCGGTCTGGGCCTGGATGAGCGCGGCGTTGCCGAGCGAATCCGTCGACTGGTCGCCCTTGTCAGGCAACCCCTCGCCGATATAGCTGAACTCCCCCATGGAGACGCTGTCGTTGTAAGGGCCGCCCTCCTTCGCAAAGAGCAGAACGAACCGATTTCCGTCGTCATCGTTCCGGACGTTGATGCCCGAGATGCGGTAGCCAAAGCCCGTCTCGAACAGCGCCTCGATGTCGGCCTGGTCGTAGGCCTTGCCCGACTCGACTGCGGGGTTCGGGTGCTCCATTATCACCCCGTCCGGGCGCGCCGAGTTGAAGCTACCGCCCAGCTGACTGCTCACCGCGCCACGGCAGCATCGAGGCGTCGAAGCGATCCGTCCGGAGGAGCCCCATACCGATGCCGGCGGCGACGACCGCGGGCACCACGTTCCCGTAGAAGAGGTTGATGCCGCCCCAGAGCAGCACGAAGCTTACCATATCGTCAAGCGCGAACTCACAGCTCTCGAGACGGGCACGGAGCGCCGTCCGGTCGAAGGTGAGATCGACGACGCCCACCGCGACTGTTGCCGAGAGCACCCAGCCCGCATAGTTCGAGAGCGGGACGCCGTAGAACGCACCCCCACCCGGATAGCGCCAGAACCCAAGCGCCACCGCGCCGGGGTCGAGCACCACGTCCATCGTGAGTACGAGCGCGATGACCGTCAGCAGGCGGACGGCCGTCCGCTCGGCGGTGCTCCCGAGCAACAGGAGACAGAGCAGGTAGGCGTTGAACACCAACGGGAGGAAAAACACCGGCAGTGCGAGCGGGACGCCGCCGACCATTGGCCCGAGATCGACGCCGTAGAAGAACTCGCCGTACGGGAACCCCGTCTCGATTCCCACATACTCGATGCCGTAGGCGTACGCTGCGAGGCCAGCGACCCCCGCGAACGCTTTCCGGTCGACGACGGGCGAGACGCCGACCACGAGCGGCGAGCGCATCACGAGCACACCCATCAGGACGAGCATGGGGTTGAACGCCAACGGCTCGGGTAGCAGCCCCTCAGCGCTGGCGAGCAGCAGTACCGCGCCAACGACGGGGAAAACGACGGCGATGGTGAACCGGTGCTGTCGTACGAGCTGGTCCATCGCCGCCTCCCACGCCTGGCGGTCGTCCGGGCGGTTCTGGACCAGCGCGAGCAGCGTACTCACAGCAGGACCCCCCGGAACCGCCAGAGTCCGCCCATCGTCAGCACCATCCCCACGACCCCGTTGAGAACTGGGAACCACCAGTACGCGCGGTCAACCGGGACCTCGGCACCGACGGTGCTCCCGAGGAAGAGCGGGTAGACCGCCAACAGCGCACCCAGTCGCGGGTCCAGCGCCGCGAACACGACGGCGGCGAACGTCCAGCAGCCCAGACAGTAGGCGTAGGTGCGGCGCTCGCCCAGCCAGGTCGCGGTGGTCTCGATGCCTGCAGCACGGTCGGGGTCGATGTCCGGAATCGCCGAATAGGTGTGCATTCCCATCGTCCAGAGCCAGCCACCGACGAGCGCAGCCGTGGGCGGATGCGTGCCTGCAACGGCCGCGTAGGCGGCGGCACCGGGGAGCATGTAGAGCCCGTTCGAGAGCGAATCCAGCAGCGGCCGGGCTTTGAACCGCAGCGGCGGCACACTGTACGCTGTCGCGAGGACGAGAAAGCCAGCGAGGTAGGGCCACGCAACGGCGGGTGTGATCGGGAACAACGCAAGCCCCAGCACGCCCGACAGCGCGACGACGGCTGTCACAGCCGGCTCCCCGCGCCAGCGGGCTTCTTTCCCCGAGTCGTCCTTCTTGGGGTTTTCAGCGTCGATGTCGCGGTCGAACCGGTCGTTGATTCCGTAGATATAGACGTTCGCCGGCAGCAGGAAGTAGGCGAACAGCAGCGCCGGGAGCAGTACCAACAGCTCCTCAACCGTCCCGGCGGCGTAGGCGACGCCGACCAGCACGGGCCCAGCGGTGTAGAGCCAGAAGCGCGGCCGCGAGAGCGTCAGCAGATACCGAACCATCCGCTCAGCGCCCGGTCTCTCTTTCGGCCAGCGCTTCGGCGGTAAGCTGTCCGCTGATGAGACACATCGGAACGCCGATGCCCGGTGTCGTGTACGAGCCAGTGAAGTAGAGTCCCGGAACGGTCTCGGAGACGTGGGGCGGCCGGAGCAGTGTCGTCTGTTTGAGCGTGTGGGCCAGCCCGAGTGCAGAGCCCTGCACGGAGTTGTAGCGCTCGCCGAACTCCGAGACTGAGAACGTCTCCTCGACGACGATACGGTCTCTGAGGTCCGTATCGGTGTTGGCCGCGATGTCGTCGAGCACTGATTCACGGTAGGCCGCGCGAGTCTCCTCGTCGTCCTCGAGGCCGGGCGCGATGGGGACGAGCGCGAAGAGGTTGGAGTGGCCCTCCGGCGCGACCGTCTCGTCGGTTTTCGAGGGGACACAGAGGTAGTACGCCGGGTCGTCGGGCCACGCGGGCCGGTCGAAAATCTGCTCGAAATGCTCGTCCCACTCGGTCGGGAGCACGAGCGTGTGGTGGGCCAGTTCGGGGACGTCGCCCTCGACGCCCATGTAGAGCAGGAACGCCGAGGGGGCGTAGGTCCGAGAGTCCCAGTATGACTCGCTGTACTGGCGTTTCTGCTCGGGCAGCAGCTCCTGTTCGGTGTGGGCGTAGTCGGCGTCGCTGACCACGATATCTGCGAGTTTGTAGCCCGCGCCGTCGACACGGTGAGCCGCGTGGCGGTCGCTCGGGGCGTACTCTTTGTCCGGGTCGGCGCTGTCGTAATCCACCTTGAACGCGCCGCGCTGGCCGTGAATCTGGCTCACGTCCGCGCCCGTGCGGTACTCGACACCGAGTTCACTCCCGAGGTCGACGAGGCCGTCGATGACGGCGCCGAGCCCGCCGTCGGGGTAGTAGACGCCGAGGTTGAAGTCGACGTGGCTCATGAGGTTGTAGAGCGCCGGCGTGTTGTGCGGTGACCCCCCGAGGAAGACAAGAGTGTACTGCATCACCTGCTGGAGTTTGGGGTGGTCGAAGTAGCTCTCGACGTGGTCCTGCATTGAGCCGAGCATCGAGAGGCCGCGGGCCTGTTTGGCCACGTCAGGGTCGATGTAATCTCGGAGGTTGGGCCGGTCCTTGTAGACGAAATGCTCCATCCCCACCTCGTAGTTGAGCGTGGACTTCTCGAGGTACTCATGGAGCGCGTCGCCGGCGCCCTCCTCGTAGGCCTCGAACTTCTCGGCGTTCGCAGCGACGTTCGGTGAGAGGTCTAGTCGGTCGCCGTCTTTCCACTGGATACGGTAGTGGGGGTCGAGCCGCGAGAGGGTGTAGTACTCTGAGGGCTCCCGGCCGAAATCAGCGAAGAAACGCTCGAACACGTCCGGCATCAGATACCACGAGGGCCCCATGTCGAAACGGAAGCCGTCGCGTTCGAGCACGCTGGCCCGACCGCCCAGTTGCTCGTTTCGTTCGAGCAGCGTCACGTCGGCGCCGGCGTCGGCGAGGTAGCAGGCCGTCGAAAGGCCGCCGATACCGCCACCGATGACGGCGACCGAGCGCCCATCGAGCGTGGCGAGGTCCGGAGAAACGTCCATGTGTGTGGGAGAACCGCGGCGGGCTTAAAACCGGGGCGCAGCGGCGGGTCGGGGGTTGCAGTCGTGTTGATACCTACTGTCACGGCCGAGGGCACGAGAGCCGCGACGAACACCGCTAAGTTCCCGCCAGCCCCATCTCCGCTATGAACGAAGCTACGGTCGTCGTGACTGGTGCGGCGGGCGGTATCGGAGGCGCGTTGGTTCGGGCGTTCGCCGGCGCGGGGGCGACCGTCGTCGCCGCTGTGCGGACGGGGAGCGACGACCGGCCAATGCCCGGTAGCGGGACCGACGATGGCCTGTTCGCCGATATCGAGAACGTCGATACTGTCACTGCAGACGTGCGGGACGAGTTCGACGCCGAACGGCTGATGGAGCGGGCCGCCCGGGTCGGCGGCGACATCGACCTCGTGATGCCCTGTGCTGGTGTCTTCCACAGCGCCCCCGGTGAGGCACCACTCGACGAAGAGACCTACTCAGCGTTCGACGACCAGTTCCGCACCAACGCCCGCGGCGTCTTCACGACAGTCAAGGAGGCCGTACCGCACCTCGCGCCCGACGCGCGGGTGCTGGTTCCCTCCGGACAGGTGGCCGTCGAGCCCAGCCCGGGCTACGGGGGCTATGCGGTCTCGAAGGCCGCCGCGGAGGCCGTCGCACGAGGGTTCGCAACCGACATTGAGCAGACGGTGGGCGTCGTCGACCCAGGTATCGTCGCCACAGAACTCACCGGTGGGCAGGGCCGTGACCCCGAGGACGTGGTCGGGCTGTTCGAGTGGGCTGCAACTGAGGCTGACGCCGAAGAACTGAACGGTGGTCGGCTGGGGCTGGCCGACTGGAAGAAAGCGACACGATAGGGAGCCGTACGTTCTTGGCCCCCCGCCGCCTTCAGTGACGTATGCAACTGGAAGCCATCCGAACCGCGGCAGGCGAAACGGTCCACGTCGACCGTTCGACGGGCGAGCGCGGCTCGAAGGGAGTGTTCTTTGTCGCCTACGTGAGTGAGGCCGCCGAGGAGCGCTGGGGCTACTTCTGTGAGAACTGCGAGACGACGGACAACGCGATGGACACGATGGGCCGTATCGAGTGTAACGTCTGTGGCAACGTCAAGAAGCCTGATGAGTGGGACGCAGCGCACGAGTAACATGCTCCCTGCCGCAAACAGAGAGGGATGAACTCCCTCAGGCAGCCGGACGGAGCCCGGCGACTGCGGGGTTTCCTCGCTACAGCAAGATGATTCTCGCAGCCGACCACCCAACCCAGCGCTAGTCTTTTGTATGACTGAAACGAATTACTGATAGAAAATAGTATGAGCAAGTCAGAGTCTGAAAAAGTGGTGTCTGTATCGTCGCGGGGGCAAGCTACCATCCCGAAGGAGTTCCGCGAGAAGTTGGGTATCAACACGCCTGGCCGTGTGAAGTTCATTCGGACCAAAGAAGGTGAAATCGTTGTTCGTCCTATCCACTCGGTTACAGACCTGCGTGGGGTTCTGGACGGGAAAACCGACGAGCAGGGTCGCTCGGCAACCGAGCGCCTCCGGGAGGAACGCACAGCGGACAAAGCCAGCGAGGAGGAGTTGCGGCAGCAGTACGCCGGCGACGACGAGGCCGATGCATGACGGATGGGGCTGAGATTCCCGAGACGATTGTCTTCGACGCCGAACCACTCATCGCCTATTTCTGCAACGAACCGGGGAGCGACACCGTCGAAACGTACGTCGACGCCGTTGAAGGTGCAGCGGACGGCTACATTTCGGCTATCAACCTCGCCGAAATCCACTATCTCGTCCGTGCGATTGACGGCGCGGAGCGCGCTGATGCTGTCGTCGACGTCCTCGAGGAGAGCGGGATCCGTCGAGTCGACACCGAACAGACCTGGCCGCCAGCAGCCGACTTCAAATTTCGTTACGCTCCGGCGCTTGGTGATGCCTTCGCACTCGGGACCGCAGCGCACGTCGACGGGATGCTCCTCGTCGGTGCCGATGATGGGTACGACGGCGTCACCGATGTCCCGATCACTCGGTTCCGGACCGAATCAGCGTAAACCCGGTCAAGAAGCACTCAAACACGCTGTCAAAGCCACTCGCTAAAATCAACACTGTGCGACACATGAGCGTGCCACAAAGAGGGTCGCCGTCGTCGGCGACAGTGGGACGGTCGCGAGCGCAGCGGGTCACAACCTCGAGTCGAGAACGGATCGCCGTCGATGTGGGATCTCGTTGAACGAAGGTCGAAGCGGGCGGCCAGCCAGCCGCCTACACCGACTCCTCGGTGTCCTCCTCGGCGGCCGTGCTGCCGCCGCGGTCCGAGTAGTTCTTCCGGCCGATCGCCTCGTCACTGACCATCCCGATGATGCTCTGTCGCACGTCGTCGGCGGACTCGTAGGTGGTCTCGCCCAGGGGTTCCAACACCGTCTGGAGCGTCGCCGTGCCGTCCCCCAGCCCCAGTTCACGGTCACCGTACCGCTCCAGTACGGCCTCCAGATCGATCGGGTACGCCTCGTCCTCAAGATCGTCCGCGAGCGGACCGAACTCTACACCCTGCTCGCGGCCATTATCGTCCTGATCGGTCGTCATTATGGGAAATCCGTGCCGAAGCCATTTACTCTCTGTGCCGGCCCCTGCCGGGTGGGGAGACACGTCCGTGCAAGCGGCCCCAACCGGACGACGGGCGCTTACAGATACGCATCGTCCCACTCGTCGGCCAGGTGAGTGTTGCTACAGTCCTCGCACTCGAGCCTATCCAGTCCGTCGATGGAGACGTTCGTACTGCCGCACTGTGAACAGAAGTACCCGTACGCGTCCTCCTCGTCGTCGGCACAGTACACCGCAAAGAACGGGGCCTCACTGCCGGGAACGCTCTCGTCGCGACCGACGGGTCGGTCAACCCCGTCGACGGTAACTGACTCCGGAACCGTCACAGTTGGTTCGGTCGACGTCTCCGTCGATTCGCCTTCCGTGAACATGGTGACTGCGAACTCCTCCCCGCCGACCAGTATGTGGTCGTGATCGTCCTGTTTGAGGCCGAACCCTTCGAGGAACTCGCCGCCCTCAACAGCCTCGTCAAGGATACACGCCACAATCGGCTTTTCGGCAAACTGTTCGCGAACGCGATTGAGTAGCGCCGTGGCAATACCTCCTCCCCGTGCCGCTGGATCCACATGGACCCACCGGATCGTCGCTTCCGTTCCGATTTGGACGGTGATGAACCCGCGGACGGTTTCCGTGCCGTCGACGGTCTCTTCGACGACGAGCACTGCCGTATCCGCATCGTTGAGGAGGTCGGTCAGCGATGAGTCGTCGAACTCCTCTTCAAGCATCATCTCGATCTGTTCTGGACTGAGCGAGTACGATGATTGCAGCGAGTCGCGCGTGACTGCTCTGATCTGTTCTCTGTCGTCCGACTCTGCAGGGCGAACATTCATTTCATTTCATTTTCCGTCTTTTAACTGTCATGGAATTTTGCATTTGTAGGTCAACGCATCGGAGTCTCGCACTACAAAGAAGGGTTCAGTAGGAGACAGACCGGAAATCCCTGTGGCAGTGGTACCTGAGCAGGTTAATTTCGTTGTCAGAGACGGTCTCGATGGTAGCGGTATCGGGCTGGTAGCTCTCTTTATCGGTCTCTGTCAGTGTTGCCTCGTCTTGCACGGTAATCCAACAAACAACGCTTTCGAGACTAACCGTTCTGCCTGCCTATGCCGGGCATATATGTGAAAGTGGCCGCCGAGCAACTTGACCGTCTCGTCGATCGGCGCCAACGACGAGGAGGAAGAACAGCGCCGTCCCCTCAACCGGGACGAGCCGGATGGCAACTGGAAGCAGGAGATGAGACCACGGCATAAATCGAGTTGCGCCAGCAAGCCGTGATATTATAACCCTGAGAGCCGCGTGACTCCCATGGCAATCGTCGATACACTGATCGTGTTCCTGGTGAGCCTGCTCGTCGTCGGGTTCACAGCGAAGCGGTCATGAGCGCCGTCGACCGCTACTGGAGCTTCCGCGACTGGTTCCCAGTCCCGCAGAGAAACGGCCGATTCCACGTGATCCGGTGGGTCCTGCTGGAGGCCAACCGGCTCGCGGTCACCGGCGCGTTGCTGACGTTTATGTTCTCGGCGCTCATGCTCATCGGGTCGGTCTGGACTTTCGAGATGCAACGGGTCCTCACGGAGACGCCCGCAGTCCAGACGATCCTGAGCTCGCTGTTGAGTGGCATCATCCTGCTCGTGTCGATCGTGGTGTCGATCAACTCGATTGTCCTCTCCCACGACATCACCACCGTGGAGACCCAGGAGAATCGCGTCCAGGGAAGTATGAAGTTCCGGCGGGATGTCGGCCGGCTGACCGAGAGCGGCGACAGCCCCTCAGATCCGGTCTCATTCCTCAGCCTGATGGCGTCGGTCATTCATGACCGCGCGACCGCCCTCGAGGAGGTCGCCACGGGGAGCGACGACGAGCTAGCCCAGGACATCCAGGAGTATGTCGACGAGGTCGTCCAAACGGTTGAGCCGCTCGGCGACCACAGCAACAGCGCCTCCGGTGCGGATTTCGGCGTCCTCTGGCTCGGTCTGGAGGCGGACTACGGGAGGCATATGGACCGTTCACGGGTGCTGCGGGGCTCCTACGAGAGCGAACAATCCGACACGTTCGGCGAGGCGCTCGACGACCTCATCCAAGCGTTCCAGCTGTTCGCCACCGGTAAGGAGTACTTCAAAACGCTCTACTACACCCAGGAGGTGTCCCAGCTGTCGCGGACGCTCCTCGTCGTCTCGCTGCCGTCGATCCTCGTCACTGCGTCGGCCATCCTCGCGATCAACTCGAACCTCTTGCCCGAAGCGTGGGTGTTTGGTCTCCCGCCTCTGATGAGCTTCGTTTCGACCGTGTTCACGATCGCGCTGGCCCCGTTCCTCGTGTTGACCGCGTACATGCTTCGGCTCTCGACGGTCGCCCAGCGGACCGCCGGCGCGGGGGCCTTCTCTCTGCACTAGTGACGGCCGCGTTCGCCGCGAGGAATTCTCGCCGTGGTCTCCACGGACCGCGGCTGGCCACTCACGTTGGGGCCGCGTCCGGTCCGAACTGGACTGCTCACGGGGCGAGTCACCGGACAAGAACTTGCGAACGCAAGCCTGTATCTATTATCCATCGATTCCGTACTTGTACTATGAAGACACTGACACTCGGCCGACGGACACTACGGAGACTGAGTATCGCATCGACCCTGCTAGACGCTGCTGCGGCGTTCGCGCGCCGGGACGTTCGGGCGGGGATCCTCTTGCTCGGTGCGGCTATCGCATCGAAATGGATGCCGGGATTGGGCGTGGTCGCCTCGGTCCTCACCCGACTTTACCGGAGGATCCGATGAGGCCGACATCTGATCCTCGGGAGCGCCGACCGGATCGAGCAGGGCGCGCGTCGTTCCGGGCTTGGGGCGGAACGGTGACCCCCCGTGTCTCCCAGACTGGGCGGCTACCAGGGAGGGGTCGAGCGTGAGCGAGCGCGCGGAGTCGGAGCCGGACGACAAGCCCATCGCTCCCGGTGAGACGGTCTACGACGAGGACGGACAGGTCCTCGGGCAGGTCAACGAGTACACCACCGACGGATTCCAGGTCGTAACCACAGAGAGCGGCTCAACGGGCGGGAACAATGCGGAGACCATCCCCGGACAGGAGTTCGGCGAGGGGTATCTCATGTGGCGCTGTTCGGAGTGCGGCGAGATGGGCGAGCTTGAGGAAGGGATGCCGGATTCGTGTCCGGCGTGTGGCGCGCCGGAGGAGGCGATCGTCGCGGTCGAAGAGGACTGACGGCAGTACGACACGCCCGGCGACGGCATCCCGACGAAGGGGCCCGGGTCGGACCGGAGACCGCACACAAAGACGGGGTCGGCCCGTCGGTTGATCGCCAGATGGCATCAATATCGGTTTCGGGCGTTTTGCTCGCAGTGTTCGATCACTGGTCGTGTCGCATTCTCACGAGTAAGGACCCGACCCCGGCCGCATCGCGATACACTGCTGAAAAGGTGCGCTGGCGCGCTCAGAACGTCGCTTCGATACCGGCTTCGAGCGCGTCGACGGCTTCGTCGATGTCCGCGCGGTCGATACAGAGCGGCGGCGAGAGCAACACCTGCGTGTCCGGGCGGCCGGAGCCGAACAGCACCCCGTGGTCCTGTGTGACCGAGCGGACGTGGGCGAGCGGGTTCTCAGCATCCGGTTCCACCCGGGGGTCAACGAACGGCTCGCCCGTTTCGGGGTCGCCGAACTCGACGGACCAGAGCAGGCCGCGGCCGTGGACGTGGGCGACCTCGTCGTAGGACTCCAGTTCGCGGAGGCGCTCCTCCAGGTAGGGCGCAAGCTCCCGGCAGTTCTCGATGAGGCCGTTCTCGTAGGCCTCCATCGCGGCGTTGCCGGCGGCACAAGCGATGGGGTGGCCGGCGAACGTCTGGCCGAGCGGATGGCCGTCCTCGCGGATCTCCGAAGCAATCTCCTCGTTGGCAACGACGCCCGCCAGCGGCGCGTAGGCGCTGGTGACGCCCTTCGCGAACGTGATCATGTCCGGCTCCACGTCGTAGGTATTGATGCCGAACCAGTCGCCACAGCGGCCGAAACCGGCGATAACCTCGTCGGAGATGAGGAGCACGTCGTACTCGTCACAGATTTCGCGGACGCGCTCGAAGTAGCCCGGCGGTGCCGGGTAGGCGCCGGAGGTACCGGCGATGGGTTCGGTGAGGACTGCGGCGACGGAGTCCGGGCCCTCGTTCTTGATGACGAACTCGAGATGGTCGGCAGCCTGCTGGGCGATTTCCTCGGGCGTGTCGCCGTCGAAGGGAGAGTTGTGGACCAGCGGCGGGAGGAACTTCCCGACGCCCGTCATGGCGGCGTGGCGCTCGACGACCGAGCGGGTCTCGGGGTCGCCGCTGAGCGCCCCTGCGGCGTAGGTCGAGCCGTGGTAGGAGCGCCAGCGGGTGAGAACTTTCGGGGCGTCCTGGTACTCTCGGGCGATCTGGATGGCCGACTCGTTGGCCTCGCTGCCTGAGATGGAGAAGAACACGTCGTTGAGCGCTCCGGGGGCCACGTCCGCGAGCCGTGCGGCGAGTTCGTCGCGGGCCGGCGTCGTTTTCGACGAGGAGACGTAGGGGATACGCTGGGCCTGTTCAGTCATCGCGTCGACGATACGCTCGTCGGAGTGGCCGGCGTTGACGCAGTAGAGCTGTGCCACGAAGTCCAAATACTCGTTGCCGCCGTCGTCGGTGACGCGGGCGCCCTCGCCGTCGGTCAGCGAGAGGGTCTCTCCTTTGGGCGAGTACCAGTGCGGGATGTTCCGCGGTCGGTCGGGCTGTGCCATATGCGCACCAGGGTAACCCCGGGCATAAGTCTGTCTCAGTCGGCAGCGGTTTCCCGGGAATGGTTTCGGTGTTCTCCCTCCAAACCCGATAGTTTGTCGGCGAATTCCACCCGACCACCCACGATACACCGTCAACGGGGGTTTGGCCGGTCGCCCCACGCAACCGGACGGTTCGGCGTCGCTGTTCATCGTCGGTGGTGAGTGCCAGTCAGACCGACAGCGGGCGGAGCCCCTCGAAGGAGCCACAGGAACAGGTAGTCTCACACGAAAACCGCCGCATGCGCGAGTCACACCCTTTTTGCGAACTCCACCAGTAGCTCTCCCTAATGGACGAGGATCTTCGCGAGCGGGTTGAACGGGAAGCCGAGAAGCACGCCCTGTTCAACGCGCTCGAACACGGCAGCGACGCCGAGGTCGGCCCCATCATGGGGCCGCTGATGGGCGAGAACCCCGAGTTCCGCCAGCACGGCGACCAGATTGCGGGCGTTGTCGCACCGGTTGTCTCCCGCGTCAACGAGATGGACGGCGACGAGCAGGAAGCACGCCTCGAAGAACTGGCGCCCGACCTCCACGAGGAGCTGCTGGCCGAGGAGGAGGAAGACGACCAGATTCTCCCCGACCTCCCCAACGCAGCGGAGTACGACGAGATTCGGATGCGCGCCGCACCCAACCCCAACGGCCCGTGGCACCTCGGCCACGCCCGGATGCCGGCGGTGATGGGCACCTACACCGAGGAGATTTACGACGGCCACTTCATCGTCCGGTTCGACGACACCGACCCCGAGACCAAGCGGCCCGACCTCGAGGCCTACGACCGCATTCTCGACGATATCGACTATCTCGGCTTCACCCCCGACGAGGTGCTCAAAGCGTCTGACCGGGTCGAGACCTACTACGAGTACGCACGCAAACTCATCGACGAGGGCGGCGCCTACACCTGCTCCTGTTCCGGCGAAGAATTTTCGGAACTGAAGAACAACGCCCAAGCCTGCCCGCATCGCGACAAAGACCAGGAGACGGTCCACGCGGAGTTCGACGACATGGTCGCCGGCACGTACCAGTCCGGCGAGATGGTGCTCCGGGTCAAAACTGACATCGAGCACAAGAACCCCGCGCTGCGTGACTGGGTCGGGTTCCGGATGGTCGACACCCCGCACCCGCGCGAGGAGGCTGCTGAGTACCGCTGCTGGCCCATGCTCGACTTCCAGTCGGGTGTCGACGACCACCTCACGGGCGTCACCCACATCATCCGGGGCATCGACCTGCAGGACTCGGCCAAGCGCCAGCGCTTCGTCTATGACTACTTCGGCTGGGAGTACCCCGAAGTGCTCCACTGGGGCCACGTCCAGATCGACGCCTACGACGTGAAGATGAGCACCTCGACAATCATCGAACGCATCGAGAACGGCGACCTCGACGGCTGGGACGACCCACGCGCCCCCACCATTGCCTCGGTTCGCCGACGAGGAATCCGCGGGCAGGCGCTCGTCGACGCGATGCTCCAACTCGGCCTCTCAACCTCGGACGTGGACCTGGCGATGTCGACGGTCTACTCCAACAACCGCGAGCTTATCGACGACTGCGCCGACCGACGCTTCTTCGTCCGGGACGGCGTCGAGCGTGAGATTATCGGCGGACCCGCAGTCGCGAACCCGCCGCTGCACCCCGACCACGAAGACCGCGGCACCCGAGATATCCCCGTCGGTGAGTCGGTGCTCGTCGAGGGGGATGACCTCCCCGCAGCGGGCGAGCGCGTCTGGCTCAAGGGGTTCGGGCCGGTCCGCTACACGGAGGCGGGCCTCGAGTTCACCGACGACGACCTTGATGTCGTCCGCAGCGGCGACGTGGACGTGATTCACTGGGTGCCCGCGAGCGGCGGGGTCGATCTTCGGCTGCGAACGATTGACGGTGACGTGACCGGGGTCGCTGAACCCGGCTACGCCGCTTACGACGCTGACGAGATGCTCCAGTTCGAACGCGTCGGCTTCGTCCGGGTAGACGAGCAACAGGAAGACGGTGAGTCGGTCGCCTACTTCGCGCACCCGTAACGCGACTGGGTGTCCGACGGTGTTTGTTGGGGGAGTGTAGTTTTCTGTAGGTGGTCGCGGAGGACCCGTGTCACTGGATCGCTGACTGGGAACAGTACGGGGTCAGCGACCGCGACTCCCCACAACGACCGCGCTCACCCTCCGCGGTGGTGTCTCGTCCACTTCGGGATCGAGCGTCGGTACAGCCCGAACCCCACCAGCCCCAACACGGCTCCGAACGCGCTCAGGCCCGCCAGCAGCGACACTGGAACCGGGGAGAGGGCAAACCCAATCACCAGCACCGGGACCAGCGGCAGCGCCATCGCCGCGCCGAACCCCAGGAACAGCCCGGTATCGAAGAGGAACTCGTTGGGCGAGAGCCCCGCCAGATAGACGGTGACGCCGAAGATGTAGCAGGCGACGCCGACGAGTAACAGCGCCCCAGTCAACGCGTCGAGCAGGCCGGCGCCGTGGCGGGCGAGCGCGAGCGCGTAGAACGCCAGCCCCACAAGGGGACCGAGCAGCAGAAACGCTCGGAGCTTCCCCCGGAGGACGCCCCCAGTGTCGATGGGGTGGGCAAGATAGCTCTCGACGCCGTCGGCCTGCGTGAGCCAGTTGTAGGTGGTAAAGCCCGTCAGCCCCAGAACCGTGCCGAAAGAGACCCCGACAGCCGGTTCCACGCCCGTGATACGCCCAGCAAGACTGACCAGTGCCACCGTTACAGCATAGAGGATGCCACCCGAGAACAGCAGTTTCCAGAGCCCGCCGTCGCTCCGGTGGACGTCGAGCAACGTCTTCACGGCGACGGCATCACTAACTCGGGCGTGCAGGCGACGGAACAGCGGCTTCTCCGTTCTGGTCGTTCGCCGGGACTGGGGCTCGAACAGGAGCCCACCGACCAGGAAGACGCCGCCAACGAGTGTGAGTGCGCCCACGACGTGCGGGAGCGTCGGCGCCCCGAAAACGCCGTAGGGGGTGTACGCGACGACCGGGAGGTCGGCCAGCCACGCAGCCACCCCAGCGACGCCGAAACCCGCCAGTGCAGCGAGCCCGGCCTTCCCGCGGCCACCGAGGCCCACGCCCGCGAGCGTGATGCCGACACCGAGCACGAACGTCGCGGTCAGCGTCGCCCAGAGCAGCGGGACGGCCGAGATGCCGACCGCTCCTCGGAGCAGTGCCGCCGGGAGCAGCCCAGCCGCCATCGGGAGCAGGAACAGCAGCGCGTAGTAGACCACGTCCTTCACCACGAACGTCGCCAGGAGCGCTCGTTGGGAGAGCGGCAGCGTCCGCCCAGAGAACACCAGCAGGGTCACGTCGCCCAGAAGGTCCTGGAGCGCGTCCCGGCCCACGAAGCCGATGGAGCCGGTGTGGATACCGAACACCAGCGCGAGCCCGTGGAGCCCCGTGACGACGGAATCGGCCCCGATTCCCACGAAGGCCAGTAGCTCCACGGCGCCGGCGACCAGCCCGGCGACGACCAGCGGGAAGAGGCCGAACCGGCTCCCACCCAACAGTTCGCGGTGGAGCCGCCACTCCTCGCGCAGCATCTCGACGAACAGCCGCTTGGCACGGTGGCCAGCGTCCGGTTGCGCCGCCGAATCAACCATCGTACTCCCCACCCGCCGTCTCGACGTGCCGCATGAACGCGTCGAGCAGCGTCTCGTCCGAACCCAGTTCGCTCGGCACTACCTCGGCGACCAACTGGCCGGCACTCACGATGCCCACTGTCGAGCAGAGTTCCGCAGCCACCTCCACGTTGTGGGTGGAGATGACGACGGTGTTGCCAGCCTCGCGGTACTCCACGAGGAAGCGTTTCACTCGCTCCTGGACGATCGGGTCCAGATTCGCCAGCGGCTCGTCGATGAACACGAGGTCGGGCTCGTGGAGGAACGCCCCGGCGAACATCACTTTCTGCTGTTGTCCCCGCGAGAGGTCCGTCGAGAGTGTATCCAGTTTGGCTCCAAAGCCCAGTCGGTCGGCCCACTCCTTGGTCCGCTCGTCCACCGTGGTGTCTGGGAGTCCCCGAATCGAGCCGACGAACTGGAGATACTCTCGCGGCGTGAGGAAACTCGGCGGTGACTCCTTCTCCGGCAGGATACCGACGAGTTCGCGCACGCCCACGGGGTCAGCGGCGGGGTCGACACCCAGCACTGCGGCCTCGCCGGCATCGGGAACGGTCTGGCCCGTGAGTAGCTCCATCGTCGTCGTCTTGCCGGCGCCGTTCGGGCCCAGGAGGCCGTAGAGCTCACCCAACTCGACGGTCAGCGAGAGCCCATCGAGGGCGGTCACGTCACCGTAGCGCTTCCGGAGCTCCTCTGTGCGAATCGAACTCATTCGTCACGTCGTTCTCGACCGGGTGTCATAGTTCGAGTGGTCGCGGGGCAAACGAGGGAGCCGGTCACCTGCGTTCGGTCTCCTCTCCGGCCTCCGGGCTGCCGCTGCCGGCCCCGTCCTCGTCGCCAGTCATGCGTCCATCCTCATCTGCCCCCCACTCGAGCCGGACGCGCTTCACCCCGCGCTCCGTGGCCTCCAGCACGGTGAGGATGACGCCGTCGAGTGCGACGCGCTCGCCCTCCTCCCCGAGCTGGTCGACGTGGTGAGCGACGAGCCCGGCAACCGTCTCGAACGGGCCGTCGGTCGGGAGCTCCAGCGCGAGCGTCTCGTTGACGTGATCGATCGTCGTCCAGCCGTCGACCTCGGCGGTATCGGCGGTGATGACACTGATCGGCTCACTCTCGTGGTACTCATAGATCTCGCCGACCACCTCCTCGACGACGTCCTCAAGCGTGACGACGCCGACGACGGTGCCGAACTCGTCGACGGCCATCGCCATCCGGTGGCCATCCCGTTGCATCTCCGTGAGCAGCGTGTCGACGGGCTCGACAGCGGGCACGAAGACGGCCTCGGTCATCGCGTCAGCGAGCGTGCCGCCCTCGACGTGGGCCCGGAGCGCGTCCCGGAGGTCGACGAACCCCTGGACGTCGTCGCGGGTCCCCTTGTAAAGTGCTGGGACGTGACGAGAGCGTCGGTTCGCTTGACGGAACCATTAGGGACGCGGCGACGAATCCTCCTGTGTGACCAACTGGAGCCTCACGGACATACCCGATCAGTCAGGCCGCACCGTCGCCGTCACGGGCGCTAACAGCGGCCTCGGCTACGCAGCCACAGAGGCGTTCGTCCACCGCGGCGCCGACGTGGTGATGGCCTGCCGGAGCGTCGACCGTGCCCGCGAGGCTGCCGAAGAAATCAGCGTTCCCGAGGCCGACGGCTCGCTCACCGTAATGGAGTTGGACCTGGGCGACCTGGGGTCGGTTCGCAGCTTCGCCGCGGCGTACGAACGGGAGTTCGACGACCTTCACATTCTCTGTAACAACGCTGGCGTGATGGCGACCCCATATCGAACGACGGAGGACGGCTTCGAACTCCAGTTCGGCGTGAACCACCTCGGCCACTTCGCGCTCACGGGGCTCCTCCTCGACTCCCTGCAGGAGACGCCCGGCGAGACCCGTGTCGTCACCCACAGCAGCGCGATGCACGAACGCGGCCAGATGGATTTTGACGACCTTCAACACGAGCAGAGCTACGACAAGTGGGAGGCCTACGCCCAGAGCAAGCTGGCGAATGCGCTGTTCGGCTTCGAACTCGACCGCCGGCTCAGGGCTGCGGGCGAAAGCGTCACCAGCGTGGTCTGTCACCCCGGCTACGCCGACACGAACCTCCAGCGCCGCGGCCCGGAGATGGCTGGCTCGCGACTCCGCTTGCTGGCGATGCAAGCCGCCAACGCTGTGGTCGGTCAGTCGGCGAGACAGGGAGCCCTCCCGTTGCTCTACGCAGCGACCGCAGAGGCTATCGATGGCGGCGAGTACGTCGGCCCTGGTGGCCTGTTCAACATGCGCGGCGCGCCCGAGGTGCGGGAGCCCGCAGCACAGGCACAGGATGCGGATGCTGCCCAACGGCTCTGGGCAGTGTCCGAAGAACTGACGAATGTGGCGTACCGCCTGGCAGAGCCGTCGGCTACCGAGTAGGACCAATCAAAAAACCGCGGGTCGCGAGCCGTCCTACTGGAACGTTCGGGCCACGCCGTCTTCGCCCGTCTGGTCGCGCTCCACGTCGCTGCGCCTGAAGCGTTTCTCGATTTCGGCGTACTGCTCACGGGTCTCGTCGGTGACCGAGGGAGCAACCTCGCCGAGTGCGGCCTCGAAGTGCTTCATCGTGACGCGGACGTTGCCGACACTCTCGTCGGCGTCCTCCGGCGCCACCGTGTTGATGAACTCCCGAGTCGCGTTCATCGAGGCTTCGCGAGCCAGCGCCTCCAGGTCGGCGCCGACGTACCCCTCCGTCCGGCTGGCGATTTCGTCAAGGTCCACGTCGTCGGACAGCGGCTTGTGCTGGGTGTGGACCCGGAGGATGGCGCGGCGCGCCTCCTCGTCGGGCACGGGCACGTGGACGTGGCGGTCCAGGCGGCCCGGGCGGATGAGCGCGCTATCGATGAGGTCCGGTCGGTTCGTCGTCGCGACGATCACCACGTCCTCGAGTTCCTCCAGCCCGTCCAGTTCGGTTAGGAGCTGGGAGACGACCCGCTCGCTGACACCCGAGTCACCGCTGTTGCGGCCACGTTCGGTTGCGATGGCGTCGATCTCGTCGAAGAACACCACCGTCGGGGCGTTCTCGCGGGCCTTGCTGAAGATCTCGCGGACGCCCTTCTCGGACTCGCCCACGTACTTATCCAGCAGTTCCGGCCCCTTCACCGAGATGAAGTTGCTCTCGGCCTCGTTGGCGACGGCCTTCGCCAGCAGCGTCTTCCCGGTGCCGGGCGGGCCGTAGAGCAGCACGCCCTTGGCGCTTTGTACGTCCATCTGGCGGAACACCTCGGGGTAGTCCAGCGGCCACTGGATGGTCTCGCGCAGGCGTTCTTTGGTCCCCTCGAGTCCACCGACATCCTCCCAGCTCACATCGGGAACTTCGACGAACACCTCACGCAGCGCGCTGGGCTCGATACCTCGCAGCGCCTCGCGGAAGTCCTTCGCGGTGACGTCCAGCCGTGCGAGCGTTTCGGCGTCGATTTCGTCGGCCTCGAGGTCGAGCTCCGGACGGAACCGTCGGAGTGCGATCATCGCAGACTCCTTGGCCAGCGACGCCAGGTCGGCGCCAACGAACCCATGGGTGGATTCGGCCAGCTCGTCGATGTCCACGTCGTCGGCAAGCGGCATGTTGCGCGTGTGGACCTGCAGAATCTCCTCGCGGCCGTTGGTGTCCGGCACGCCGACCTCGATTTCACGGTCGAAGCGGCCACCACGACGCAGCGCGGGGTCGATGGCGTCCACCCGGTTGGTGGCGCCGATGACGACGATTTCACCGCGCTCTTCCAGCCCGTCCATCAGGCTGAGCAACTGGGCCACGACGCGGCGTTCCACGTCGCCGCCAGCGTCGTCGCGCTTGGGCGCGATGGAGTCGAGCTCGTCCATGAAGATGATTGCGGGGCTGTTCTCCTGGGCCTCCTCGAAGATGTCACGGAGCTGCTCTTCGGACTCCCCGTAGTATTTGCTCATGATCTCGGGGCCCGAGACGGTGTAGAACGAGGCGTCGATTTCGTTGGCGACGGCCTTCGCGATGAGCGTCTTCCCAGTGCCGGGCGGGCCGTGCAGCAGCACGCCCTTGGGCGGTTCGATGCCCAGCCGGCCGAACAGCTCGGGGTGGCGCATCGGCAGCTCGATCATCTCCCGGACCTGCTCGAGTTCACTGTCGAGGCCACCGATGTCCTCGTAGGCGACGTCAGGCATCTCGCTCGCACCGCCCTGGCTGCCCGGCTGCCCCATGTCCTGGAGCTGTTCAGCGGGCTGTTGGCTGATTTCGACCTCGGTGCTGTCGGTGATGACCACCGTTCCGCTCGGTGCGGTCTCGGCGATTTTCAGGGGCACTGCCTGGCCCTGGCCACCCATGAAGCCAAAGCCCAGCGGTAGCTGGACGTCCTGGCCGGCGGTGACGGGCTGGCCCGAGAGCTCCTTGCGGAGCAGGCCGCCGATGTCGCCGCGGATGTTCATCTGCTGGGGGAGCGCGACCGCGACCCGCTCGGCGGGGTTCACGTCGGCGGGTTCGACCGTGACCCTGTCGTCGATGCCCACGCTGGCCTCTTGGCGGAGCCGGCCATCGATGCGCACGATGCCCGTGCCGTCGTCTTCGGGGTAGCCCGGCCAGACCCGCGCGATTGCGGTGCCCTGCTTCCCGTCGATACGGATGAAGTCCCCACCGGTGAGATCCATCTCGTCGGCGGCAACGCGGTCGACCGCCGCGAGGCGACGCCCCGCGTCTTTCTGCTTCAGCGGCTTGATGGTGAGCTTCATTTTGCCACCTCGATGGTCAGCACCCCGTTGTTCACACTCGTGGACGTGGCTTCGCCGGGGAGGTCGAACTCGGATTCGGCGACCTCCTCGTTGTTCTCGACGACCACGATGGCCGTCTCGCCGACGGTGTCGACGGTGACTACACCCTCAACGCCGCGCAGGTCGAGCGCAACGACGTAGGCATCGTCGTACTCGTAGACGCGGCCGAACTGCTTCTCACTGATACTGCGCTGGTGAGTCGTCATTAGCTAACCACAAGTAATCTCCACAAGTATATAAGGTTGTCGCCGATTAACCGCATGACTGCGACCACTCAGGCGTATGTAGGTGGGGTAGCGGTTCGGCGGTTGAGAAGGCTGTGGACCGCAGTCCCGCGGATTTATGCCCGGTCCCGGCGAGTCGCCGGTATGAACCGGGTTTCTCACCACAGCCGGGAAATCGCGTACCGTCGCTCGGCACGGACTGACGAGGGGCCTGGCGTCCTCTGCATTCACGGGAGCGGCGGGAGTTCGGGGGTTTGGAAGGCACAGGCGCGGCTGGCCGACCGGACGCCGGTGACGACGATTGACCTCAGTGACCACGGCGAGAGCGACTCCTGCGTCACTGAGTCTGGCTACGAGGCACTCTCGGCGTACGCCGACGACGTGGTCGCTGTCGCCGAGGAGACCGGCGACCGGGTACTCTGTGGGAACTCCTTGGGCGGCGCGATCGCCATGACCGTCGCGCTGGATCGTGACATCGACCTTGACGGCCTGATTCTCGCGGGGACGGGCGCACGCCTGCCCGTGCTCGACGACCTGTTGGTCTGGCTCAAGACGGATTTCCAGCGGGCCATCGAGTTCCTCCACGGCCCCGACCGGCTGTTCCACGATGTTGACGGCGACTACGTCGAGGTGAGCGAGCAAGCGATGCGGGAGACGGGACAAGCGGTCACCAGCCGGGATTTCCGGACCTGCCACGCCTTCGACGCCCGCAGCCGGCTCGACGGCATCGACGTTCCGGCGCTCGCGCTGGTCGGCGAGTACGACAAACTCACGCCGCCACACTACCACGAGTCGCTGGCCGACACCTTGCCGGACTGTGAACTCAGCACCATCGAGGACGCTGCCCACCTCGCGATGCTCGAACGGCCCGAGGCGTTCAACAGCGCCGTCGACTCCTTCCTCGACCGCATCTGATGCCCGAACACGTCGGCACCACCGACCCCGACGGGGTTGATTTCGGCTGGGTGATGCAGAGCACCTTCGTGCTCACCATCGTCGTCGGTGCGCCGCTGGTGACGCTGCTCTCGACGCAGGTGCCACTCACAGACTGGGGCGCTCGTGTCTCCTTTGCGGTTCGAGTCGGCGCAGTGGTCTGGATTCTCACCGGACTCAGTGTGTATCTCCACGCGCGCAGGCAGGAAGCCCAAGACGACGACGGGACGACCTGACTACGTCACCCACCGGAACGCCACGCCTGCCCGTTTTGCGGTCAGTTCGTCGCGCTCTGAGTCCCCGACGAACTCCGCGTCTTGGGGCCCACAGCCCATCGCTTCGAGCACCGCAAGCAGCGGTTCCGGGTCCGGTTTGTGGGTTGCCACGGTGTCCCGGCCGACGACGGCGTCGACGTGCTCGGTCAGTCCGTGATGCTCCAACGCGGCCCGACAGGCCGCCTCGCAGTTGAGTGAGCAGACGCCGACTGGGCCCTCCCGCGCTTTGAGCTCCGTCGCCGTGGCGAGGCGGTTCGACTTCGGGGCCGCGGCCTGCTCGTGGCGCCCGACGGCCGACTCGAACGTGTCGAGTTCGCCCGACTCGCGCGCGAGTTCCAGCAGTCCCCACAGGTCGTGGCCCTCGGTCGCCAGTCCGGCTTCCTGGAGCGCGTCAGCGGCGTCAGCGGCGGCAGCGCCCCAGTCGACGGGGAGGCGGACGAGTGTCCCGTCGAGGTCATAGACGACGGGGGAGGCGGCGTTCATACCTCTGAGGAAACGCCCCGCCGACAAAAGCAGTCCGACGGTTACACTGGCGAGGGTGCGATACCTGCATCGGTTCGGGTCAGAAGATACAGCACGAACGAGGAGAGCCAGTGGCTGCCCGCGTACTCGTCGGTGAACGCCATCCCGACACCGGGCTGGAGGTGGACCGCTGCTGCCTCGCGGAACAGCGGCGCGCGTTCGTCGTCCAGCGCCTCGTCGAGTCCGGCGAATGCCCACGACTTCGCGACGTTCAGGCCGACGAGGTGGAGCGCGACCCCGTCCTCGTCGTCGGCCACGTCAACGGGATCGAGAAACCCGCTCATCCGGAGTTCGCCAGCGGTCGGCAGGAAGCCGTCGGTCCAGTCGGTGAATTCTGCAGGAGTCAGAACGCGGCGCATGAGGGTCGCCTCCGCAAGCGTCGGAGAGAGGAAGTCCCATCCCAGTGGCTCATAGGCCACCGGCGCGTCTTCGTCCTGCTCGTAGAATCGCCAAGCAGTCGCCGTCGCGGCATCCGCAAGCGCCTCGTTGCCGACCACGCAGGCGTAGTCCAGCACACCCGAGAGCGCGAACGCGGAGTTGCCGTGCGTGCCCACCCTGAACGGGCGCTCCTGTGTGAGGAGCTCACTCCCGACGAGGTCGACGATACACGTCTCAAGCGGCGCGAGTGCGTCGCTCCAGCGGTCGGCCCGCGGGTCGTCCCAGAGCTGGAGTTCGGCAGCCAGCCGCAGCAGCCAGGCCCACCCGTAGGGCTGCTCGAACCCGGGGTTCTCCTCGAAGTAAGTGCGTTCCCCCGCCACGTTTTCGGGAGTGAGGCGGTCGTCGATGCTCTCGACGATGGCCGCCTCCTCGGGATGGTCGTCGGCCAGCCGCAGTTGGCGGATCAGCGACCAGTGGCTGTGGACGGCCGAGTGCCAGTCGTAGCAGCCGTAGAAAACTGGGTGGTCTGCCTTCGGGTGGACGGTGTCGTCTGGGCCGTCGACGGCGCCGCTGTGGTGTGGGTACTCCGTGTCGACGCTCTCGAGGGGGTGCTCGGCGAGCCGTCGCCAAGTGTCTTCTGTGAACCAATCTGCGCGGCCGGCGAGGGCCGTCTCCTGGTCGACGGGGTCGAGAAGCTCCATACCGCGGACTGCGTCACGGTGCTAAATTAATCCCCAATACGAGAGCGACTCAGTCCAGCAGGTCCCGCGCGATGATGGTTTTCTGGATCTCGCTGGTCCCCTCGTAGATGGTCGTGATCTTGGCGTCACGGTAGAACCGCTCCACGTCGAACTCAGACATGTAGCCGTAGCCACCGTGAATTTGGACTGCCTCGTTGGTCACATCCATCGCCGCCTCGCTGGCGAAGTATTTCGCCATCGACGCGATGGTGCGGGGGTCCTCGCCGTTGTCGGCCATCCGGGCGGCTTCACGACAGAGCAGGCGTGACGCTTGGACCTGCGTGGCCATGTCCGCAATCTTGTGCCGGATGGTCTGGATCTCGCCGATGGGCTTGCCGAACTGTTCGCGGTTGCCGGCGTAGTCGACGGCTTCGTCCAGCGCGGCCTGTGCGACGCCGAGGGCCTGCGAGGCGATTCCCAGCCGGCCACCGGTCAGGATGCGGAAGGCAGCTGAGAGTCCCTCTCCCTCCGGCGTGAGCCGGTATTTCTCGGGAATCTCGACGCCGTCGAACGTCATCCCCGTGGTGTCGCTGGCTCGGAGGCCGAGTTTGTGCTCCTTTTTGCCCACCTCGACGCCGTCGTAGTCAGCGGGAACGAGGAACTGGGTGATGGAGCCGCGGTCTTCGGGGTCGGTTTTGGCGAAGACGATGTAGACGCCCGCGCGCTGGCCGTTGGTGATCCACTGCTTCTCGCCGGAGAGACGATAGCCGTCCTCGGTCTTCTCGGCGGTGGTCGTCATCTGGGCGGGGTTCGAGCCAGCGCCAGGTTCCGAGAGGCAGAACGCACCGACGGGCCGGCCATCGACCATCTCCGGTAGCCACTCGTCTTTGACCTCGTCGCTGCCGAACTCGGCGATACAGGAGGTGGCAAGACAGTGGACCGAGAGCGCCGTCGCCACCGCGAGGTGGCCGTAGGCGACGGCCTCGTTCACGACGGCGTAGGTGCCGCTGTCGGCGTCGAAGCCGCCGTACTCTTCGGGAACAGTGAGGCCGGTGATGTCCAGTTCAGCCAGCCGGTCCCACGCGTCTTCCGGAAAGGATTCCTCGGCGTCGGCTTCCTGGGCCGCGGGCCGGAGTTCCTCGAGGGCGAACTCGTGGACCACGTCGCGGATGGCGCGCTGCTCCGCGGTCAGTGCGGAGTCGGTACGGAGTTCCATATCGCGTGCCAGGGCCCGCCAGCGCAAAAGCAGTCCGACTCCGGGCCCCTATCGTGGCAGCGACTCATCCTCCGCCGCACAGGTTCCCGTCGATTCCTTGAGTCCGTCGGATATGCTCCGGAGGGTGGCGGCGCTACTCCCGAAGGTACTCGACGACCTCGATCGGCGTCACCGGAATCCCGCCGCCCTGGGCGAACGTCGGGCCGCCGCCGCCACCGCCGCCGAACTCGCCCGTGAGTTCTTGCACGACCTCGTTTGCGTCTGCGGCGCCGTCGGTGGCCACGGCCACGAACGTGTCGCCGGCGGTGCCGGCGACTGCAACCACGTCAGCCTTCTCGCCGGCAAGTTCCTGCAGGTCGCCCTGGAGATCGTTTGCCGTGACTCCGTCGACGGCGCCCACGAGCCACGACGCGCCGTCTCGCTCGACCGCGTCGAGATCGGCGAGGCGGTACTCAAGGAGTTCACTTTTCAGTTCCGCGACCTCGTCCCGGAGCTCATCGCGCTCGGCTATCAGCCGGTCCACGGCGTCCGGGAGCGCGGGAATCGCCACGTCAAGACCAGCAGCAGCGGCCATGGCAGCGTCGTGACTCTCGGCGGCGGCGTCGATGGCTGTTGGACCCACAGCGAACTCCACACGGGTGGCGCCTTCGCCGGGGTTCGAGCGGTCGAGTATTCGGACGGGTCCGATTTCGGCAGTGTTGTCGACGTGCGTGCCGCCGCAGGCCGCCACGTCCCACCCCTCGATGGTGACGATGCGCACCTGGTCAGCGTCACCAGAACGCTCCGCGCTCTGGTTGGCACGAGAATCGCTTTGCGATTCTCGAACGTCGCTCATCGCGCCCTCCTCTGTCTTGGTGTTGAACGCCACATCCTCACGCTGCTGTGCGGTCTCGGCGTCTTGGTACGTCCAGGAGACGGGTAGCGAGTCCCAGACGGCACGGTTGGTCAGCCGCTCGAGTTCGACCAGTCGCTCGTCGGTAATCTCGGTCTCGGCGGTGAAATCCACCCGGGCCTTCTCCTCGTCGATATCGAAGCCGGCGTAGCCAACGTCGTCCAGCACGCGCCGGGCCGCACCGAAGAGCATGTGACTCGCCGTGTGGGCCCGCCGGCAGTAGGTCCGGAAGGAGGCGTCGACCACACAGCGAACCTCGTCACCCGCCGCAAGGCCGTGATCCTCGTCCGCGAGTGCGTGGACGATGCCGAACGGATACTCTTGCACGTCGGTGACAGCGATGTCGGCGACGACGCCGCGGTCGGCGGGCTGCCCGCCGCTCTGGGCGTAGAAATAGGTCTCCTCGAGCACAACGTTCGCGCCATCGACGGAGGCCACCTCGGCGTCGAAGGAAAGCGTGCTGGGGTTGTCCGGGGCGAGTGATTGCATGACAGTCGGATAGCTCGCAGGGCGCAAAAAGGACGCGGCTGTCGGATGGGGTACCTCAGTGGACGGGTAGCAGCCACCGCATCCTCCACCGGTTCTGCCCCCGCCAGTTGGTGCCTCCAACGGACCGGCTGCGAGGGGCCGGTCGGTTTCAGGCGGTACGTACGCACTCCGTGAACTGATACCAGCACCCAAATGATTATACGAACGTTCGACCACCAGCAACCAATGAGTGATCTGGCAGGGCTCACCGCCCTATTCCCCGAATCCGGTCCTGACTGTGGCCGTCGGACGCCAGACTCCGGTTCGCTTCGGGAACGCGACGACGAACCGCACCCCGAAACAGGGCCGTAATCGATGACCGGACGACTGATCAACTACAGTGGGTTCATCATCGCCGGAATCGGGTTCTTTCTGACCAGGTTCACGGTCACCCTCGGGATAACCGAGGACCCTGTCCGGTTCTACCTGGCGGGTGTTGTCCCCCTTGCACTGGGCTTGGGACTTGCAGCCTTCGGCGTCGCACTCGCTGTGGCCGACATCGAGGCGTCCTACGTCAGGACCACGGCGTTGTGGTGTGTCGCCGGCCTCGGGACGATGGCCGTTCTCGTTGTGCTCACGCTGGCTGGATCGACGGCGTCGCCTGCGGATGCAACGACGATTAGCTCCCAGACCACGCTCTCGAACTTCCTCATCGGTGGAAGCGTCGGCGGGACACTCACCGGACTGTATGCCGCGCGGAACGGTCGACAACGGAAGAAACTGCAGCAGCAGACGAATCGGATAGTGACGCTCAACCGGATTCTCCGGCACAATGTTCTCAACTCGGTGGCCGCGATTCGTGGCTATACGCAGCTGAATCAGACCGAGCACCCGGACGCGATGACGGTTATCGAGGATCGAGCGGGCATAATTCAGGACACGATTGAGGAGGTGGGCTACCTCACTCGGAGCACACACGGAGACGCCTCGGCTGGCTCACCAGTCGATCTCGCGGCCGCACTCACCGACGGAATCGAGACGGTTACGGCGCAGTATCCGGAGGCGGATATCGCAGTTGGCCCGATTCCTGACGCTGTGGCGGTGCGTGCAAACGAGCGACTCTCGGACGTCTTCGTCAACCTACTCGAAAATGCCGTGCTCTACGGCGCCGAAACGACGGCGAGGGTCGCGGTTACGACGACGGCCTCGACGGTGCGCATCAGTATCTCGAATGACGGACCGGGACTCCCCGAATCACAGCAGAACCTCCTCGAAACCGGCGATATCGGGGATTTCGACGACCCGACGACGGGGTTCGGGCTGAACATCGTCCGGCTCCTGATTGAGAGTTATAATGGGACGATTGAAACCGCCGTGGGGGACGGCACAACGATGGTCTCGGTGATACTGCCACGCGACGCCACGACGACACAGGAGTGGAAACCAAGCCGGCTGGATCTGGCAGGCGTCCGCCCAGCGGTCCCACATCTCCTCGTCGTCACCGTTGCGGCGTTACTCGCGGGCGTTACATACGGCATCGTCTCGGAACTGCTCGGTGGCTCGGTGAGTGCAATCGGCGTGTTCTACGGTATCGAAAACAGCCTCGTCGGCTGGCTCACCCACGAGTTCCACAGCGTCGTCTTCGGTTTCGTCTACGTCGGCTTCCTCTCGGTTGCACTGGAGACGTATCGCAACACGCTCAGCACGTACGTGGCTGTCGGCCTCGCGTGGTCGGTCACGCTCTGGCTGCTTGCCGCTGGCGTCGTTGCGCCAATTTGGCTCCGACTCCTCGAGATACCGGTCCCGATCCCGAATTTGTCGGTGCCCATCCTTATCAGCCACCTCGTCTGGGGGCTCTCGTTGAGTCTGCTCACTGCCTGGGGCTACGCCTCGCTCATCCCTCGCGTGCTCGCGACAGATTCCTAAGTGAACGCAGAAGGGCCTGGAGTAAACTACCCCACCCTACTCGCTCCCTCGCGCCTTGCGACGGTCGGTCACTCCTTGAGGGCGGGGCTTTGCCGAATCGACATTGTGCCCCACGCCCCCGTGCATGGGCGCGGCCCGGCTTCTTATTACCGTCCACTGGCCGGGCGGGGGCTTTCAGGCCCGCCTTCGACCCGTCTGGTGGATTGTCCCGCCGATTTAATTCCCGGTGTTCTCGCGCTCTACCCTCAATCGAGGGACGGGAGTCAAAACCCGTTCGCGGTCGTCGTTCCCGAGTATCGGGTGCGTTGGAATCGCACCACAGGAGCCAGTTTACTGGTGGCTCCTCCCAACCCCGACGTGTGCGAGGCCAGCAGTGCCACAGGGGACGTTCCGGATGGGCTTAAGGTGTGCGCAAACGCGCTTCCTCGCCCTACCGCTCGCCATTCGGCTCGCGCTTGAGGACGGAGGCTCCGCGCTACCGGATGCTGAATTTCCTGGCGGTCGACGGGAATCAGCGCCAGATACGGCACGTACACTGGGGGCTCGACCACCATCGGATGCGTCGAACCGGTCAGAGAGCGACGTCTCCGTGACGAACCTGCAGAATTTTCCCTGATTTGGTCGGCATATCCGGGGGTTTGGACGGACATGAAAATAGGGTGTCCTGCTGCCGAGGAGCCAGTTCGGACGTCGGAGCCGCTGCTAGCTGAGTATCGGCGGCAGAAGTGGGCTGGCCAAGATTTGAACTTGGGGCCTGCTCCGTGTGAAGGAGCCGTCATAACCGAACTAGACCACCAGCCCTTCTACTCCGAGAAAGGGCAACCGCGAACTTAAGCGTACTGTCTCACTCGTCGTTGGTCGACTCTGCTGCTGCCTCGGTGTCCGTTCGGTACGCGAGCAGCCGGCCGCGAGCGTTCTGAACCGCTTCCTTAGTCTCGCCTTCGACGCGCTGTTCCAACTCTTTGAGTTCCTGCTGGATACTCTCCAGCCGGCTGGGAACGGGTTCCTCCGCTTTTTCGCGCCCCGTCAGCTTCCGGACTCGGTCCTCGAGAGGCTCGAGCTCCTCTTTCACGCCGGCTTTCGCGTGCTCGACAGCCCGACCCAAGTAGTAGCGTGCGTCCTCGAAATGCTTCGTCATGTCCCTGTGTTGTGTTCGGGGGGACAAAATCCTTGTCGCCAACTCAGTAGGTTGGGGACTCTTCGGGGATGCCGTCGCGCTGATTCACCAACCGCGCGGCGGTGAACAGGTAATCGGAGAGCCGGTTCAGATAGTGCACCGCGGCCGCGTTTGCCTCCTCGTGTTCGAGCAGGGCGACCGCCCGTCGCTCCGCGCGTCGGGTGACTGCGCGCGCCTGGTGGAGTCGGGCGCCGGCGTCGCCGCCGCCGGGAAGGATGAAGGAAGTCAAGGGCTCGAGTTCCTCATCGGCCTCGTCGATCCACCCCTCCAACGCCTCGATGTCGTCGTCGTCGACCCGCGGGCTCTCGGCAGTGGCATCGGGGTTGGCGAAGTCCGCCTGCACGACGTGGAGACAGTTCTGAATCTGTTTCAGCTGTGTGTCAACGTCGTCGTACTCCGTGGGCCGGGCTCGCCCCACGAGGGCGTTTGCCTCGTCGACGGTGCCGTAGGCCTCGATGCGGTGGGCGCTCTTCGACACTCGGTCGGCGTTCGCGAGGTCGGTCTCGCCGTCGTCGCCGCGACCGGTGTAGATGGTCACGCGAGGGTGTGTTCGATATACGCCAGAATGTTCGCACTCTCACCCATCGTGACGCCGTGGTCCTCGTCGACGAGCACGGGCACCGCCCGCTGATTGCTGACGCGAGCGACCTCGTCGCGGTCGGAATGAAGCGCCTCCATCCAGATGGTGTCGTACTCGATGCCGTGTTCCTCGAGAGCGTCGTGGACCTTCACACACCACGGACAGCCGTCCAGTGCATAGAGCGTAATGGACATGGCCCACAGTTGGGCTGCCGGCGGCAAGTAGCTTGCCACGCCGGTGGGTGGCTCGCTCGGCGGAATCAACATCTTCAACACCGTACCCATCAGAAACTGAACCATGAGTCTTGAGACCGAGCGGACGTGCCCAAGTTGTGGGGAGCAGCGGAGATTCTGGCGGACAGCGGCGACGACGCTCCACCTCGGCATGAAGACGAAGTGGACCTGCGAGGACTGTAGCTTCAGGTTCATCCAAATTAACGGCATCAGCACGGCGCCGGAAAGCGCGTAAACTACCCCGCCCTACTCGCTCCCTCGCGCCTTGCGGCGGTCGGTCACTCCTTGCGGGGCGGGGCTTTGCCGAAACGACATTGTGCCCCGCGACCCCGTGCATGGGCGCGGCCCGGCTTCCTCTTACCGTCCACTGGCCGGGCGGGGGCTTTCAGGCCCGCCTTCGACCCGTCCGGTGGATTGTCCCGCCGATTTAATTCCCGGTGTTCTCGCGCTCTACCCCAACAGTGGGGACGGGAGTCGAACCCGTTCGCGGTCGTCGTTC
>Ga0306874_100119_pt1 | contig 33489 bp, 25 predicted proteins | sample AntCluMetagen315_FD_190406 | JGI IMG/M metagenome (GOLD analysis project Ga0306874, IMG submission 190406) | Saline lake microbial communities from Club lake, Antarctica - Metagenome #315 (v2) (version 2) | ecosystem: Environmental > Aquatic > Non-marine Saline and Alkaline > Saline | place...
TTGCTTTTGGTATCGACGACGTGTTGTGTCGAATTGCATTATCTAGTAGACTGTCGACAACGATCTGTAGTCGCTTGTCGGCTACTACGGTAAGATCACGAGGACAGTCGACGGTAATATCGGCCTCGTCGACGTCCTCGGCGTTGGCCGCGAGGATCTCCTCGCTGTTGGCCTCGATCGCGTCGGCGATCGCTTCCAAGGCGTGGTTTCGTTCGGCCTCCGAACACTGGGCGAGGGTCAGTGCGGCCCGCTCTGCGTCGGCTACCTTCTGTTCGGTCGGTTGTTCAGTCATCGTGGTCACCGTTGATAGGGACGAATATGGTCCCCACTGGTTTTTGGGTGGCGATTTGCTCCAGCACGTCGGGCTCGGTCGACCCCGCGATCACTGCGGGAATCCCGTGTTCGCTCACCGTTCGCGCACCCGAGACTTTGGTGTGGATGCCGCCGAACTCCTCGGTCGCACTCTCGCTGATCACGTCCTCGACGTAGCTGTAGTTCTCGCCGACCGCGTCGATCAGCTCGGCCTCGCCGTCCTCCTTCGGGTTCCCGGTATAGACACCCCCGACATCGGTGAGGGTCACCAGCAGGTCGACGTCGACGCCCATCGCGATCGAGGCGGAGATCATGTCGTTGTCCCCGATCCGGAGTTCCTTGGTGCCGACAGCGTCGTTCTCGTTGATGATGGGAACGATCCCCCACTCGAGCAAGGTTTCGATGGTGTTGCGGAAGTTGGTGAACCGGTCGGCGTTGTCGAGGTCGTCCTGCGTGAGCAGGATCTGGGCGACCGTGTAGCCGTGGTCCTCGAAGCTCTCGGTGTACCGTCGCATGAGGTGGGATTGGCCCACCGTCGACAGCGCCTGGAGCTCTTCGAGGGTCTCGTGGCCGTCGCCGATGCGACCCGTTCCAGCACCCACCGCCCCCGAGGAGACGAGGACCACCTCTTTGTCCTGTTCGAGCAGGTCGACCAGATCGCCGACCAGTTTGTCGAGCTTCGCGTCGTCGAGGTTCGACTCGGCGTCGGTCAGCGAGTTGGTGCCCGCCTTGACGATGACGCGGTCGGCGGCGGCCGCCAGCCCGCGGGCGCGGTCGACCGCCTCGGGATCGACGCGAACTGCGTCCTCGTCGTTCGTCGTCTCGTCGACTGCCTCGTCGTTAGTCGCCTCGTCAGCTGTCTCGTCGTTTGTCGTTTCGTCGACTGCCTCGTCGTTCGTCGCCTCGTCAGCTGTCTCGTCGTTTGTCGTTTCGTCGACTGCCTCGTCGTTGTCGGCCTCACTCATCGGTCGACTGCCTCCTCGTCGGCTGCATCACGCATCCGTCGATCGCCTCAGGCATCCTCGGCGTCCCGCGCCAACTCCTTCGAGCGTTCCTCGGCGGCGGCGACCGCCTCGCCGACTTCGGCCTCGACATCGCTGTCCCACAGCACCTCCATCCCCTCGATGGTCGTCCCGTTGGGCGAACAGACCGCGTCGATCAGGTCCTCGATCGATTCGTCGGACTGTTTGACTGTCTCCGCGGCCCCTTTAAACGTCTGAGCGGCGAGCGTCCGGGCCTCCGTCGGGCTGAGGCCGCCGTCGACGCCGGCTTTCGCCATCGCGTTGAGGAGATAGAAAACGAAGGCGGGGCCGCTGCCGTTGACCGCAGTCGCAATGTCCATCTGGGCTTCGTCGACCTCGGCGAACTCGCCGACCGCACCGAGAATTGCCCGAATCTCGTCGGTCACGTCGCCCGTGACGGCGGCGGCCATCAGCCCGTGTTCGGCCGCGAGGTTGGGCATGACTCTGACGACGGTGGCGTCGGTTTCGGATTCGAGCAGGTCGGTCGGCACTCCGGCGGCAATCGACAGCAGGGTCTGATCGCTACCGAGTTCGAGATCCGGGAGAATAGCACCGACGAGATCCGGTTTCACCGCGAGGACGACCACGTCGGCCTCCGCAGCGACCGACAGTTCGGTCGTGATCTCGTCACAGTAGGGCTCGATGGCGTCGAGGACCTCGGTGTCGACGTCGCAGGCGGTCACGGTGTGGCCGCCCGACTGGTGGAGGCCTTTGATAAATGCGCCGCCCATGTTTCCGCAGCCGATAACGCTGATATGTGTCATTCTGTGGGCTCCTTGGAGACGAACGGGTATAGACCGACTTTAGCGTTGTGAGATACGTATTGCGGTCAGTCGTGGGTTCGGCTGCCGTTAGGTGTCGACAGCCGCGTTTCGATACGGCTCACACACCCGCTCGACGCCCGCTTCGAAGCTGATCTCGGGTTCCCAGCCGGTCGCCTCGTGGAACTTCGAGATGTCGGCCATCGTGTCGTGGACGTAGCCGTCGAACGGACACTCGATGTACTCGGGGTCGATGTCGGTTCCCAGTGCGTCGTTTATCATCTCGACCATCTCGTTGAACGTGTAGGACTCCTCGGTGCCGACATTATACACGCCTGTCAGTTCGTGGTCGGCGGCGAGTTCACAGGCCCGGGCGACATCGTCGACGTGGGTGAAATCACGGGTTTGGGAGCCGTCGCCGAACAGCTCCGGGGCCTCGCCGTTGGCGATGGCGTCGGCGAACTGCGCGACCGTGTTGGCGTACTCGCCTTTGTGTTCCTCGTTGCCGCCGAACCCCTGATACACCGAGAAAAAGCGGAGCCCGGCCATCGACAGCCCGTGGTGGTTGGCGTAGTACTCGGCGTAGCGTTCGCGGGCGAGTTTCGAGGCCTCGTAGCCGGTGTGGGCCTCGACGGCCATGCTCTCGGGCGAGGGCTCGGTTCGGCTGCCGTAGATCGAGGACGTCGAGGCGTAGACAACCGTTTCACAGCCGTGTTTCCGGACCTGTTCGACAGTATTGACGAACCCTTCGACGTTGACACGACACCCCTGTTGGGGGTTTTCCTCGTGCATGTTCCGCGAGGAGAGCGCCGCAAGATGGAACAGCACGTCGACATCCGCGGGAAACCCGTCGTCGAGAACTGACGCCTCGACGAACTCGACGTCATCGTCGAGATTGTCGGCCGTACCGAGATAGGCGTCATCAAGCGCGATGACATCGTTGTCCGCAGCGAGATGGTTAGCGAGGTTCGAGCCGATAAAGCCCGCTCCACCGGTGACGAGCACACGTTGGTCGTGCATACTCGAACCTCCCAACAAACGTTCTTTACTGCTTTGGTTCGGTGGTCGGCTCGTCGACCAGTGGTGTGGCTATCTCCGGTCTCTCGGCGTGACGGTCGTGATCTGACGGCGGAGGTCGGACCCCGATACGTCTCCTACCAGCAACGTTTTCCGTGGCTATTCGGTACTACGGCCGAGCAGTACCGATCACTCTCGTGAGAACCCACGACGGAGTACTTTCGTCGCAACACGATGGAGTACTTTCGTCGCAACACGACGGAGTACTTTCGTCGCAAGCGGCACTGCTGAAAAAAGCCAATGTTGATAAACTGGCTCCAAACTACAACAAGACAGATGGATATGACCAAAGGAACGATACTAGTCGTGAACTCCGCCGATGACCGCCAATAAAGACCAGTTCGAGGCTGCTTGGCTTGCGGCCGACGATCCGCATGAACACCTCGATATCGAGTCCGTCTGTTCCGACGTGTCTGTGGTTATCCCCTCGAACCGTGAAGAAAACTACACCCGAGACTCCGTTCCCGACTGGCTTGAGGTGGTCGTTGCTACCGACGACGGGCTGAACGTCGCCCGCAACCGCGGAATCGAGCGGGCAACGGGCGAGTGGATCGTGCTCGCCGACGACGATATCACGTTTCCGACCACGCTCACTGCCGCTCTCGTCGACTCGATGCATCCCGGTCATCTCGTGGGGCTGGAAGACTTCTGGCCGCTTGACTACGTTATCGGACGGTTCATGATCTTCCACCGGTCGCTGTGGGACCACGTCGGCGGGTTCGACGAATCCCGACCGCACGGGGGTGACACGGATTTCGCCATCCGGTGTCGGAAGGCCGGTGGTCGGGTGTTGCGGCTGCCCCGACGGCTGATCCCGCACCACGATGCGACCTCTACGTTCTCCACGCCACAACACATCGAGTGGCTGGCCTACCTCCTCCGCCGACATCCAAAACAGATGACGATCCCGGCGTTCAAACTGCTTCTCAAGAACCTTCGACTGTTGACGCCCCGGGAAACCGAGTACCCCGCGGAGTGGGAAAGCAACGTCTGGGTCCCGCCGGGGCGGATGGAATCGAGGACTGATCGGGATGACTGACTCCCACCGTTCAGTCGAACAGCCGAACGTGTTGCTCGTCGTCCTCGACAGCGTCCGGGCGGCGAACACCTCGCTCCACGGCCACCACAACGAGACGACGCCGTTTCTCGACAGCCTCGCCGCGGAGTCGACCGTCTTCACGCAGGCACGGTCGCCGGGGACGTGGAGTCTGCCGAGTCATACGAGCCTCTTTACCGGGCTTCACGTGGCCGAACACGGGATCGCCGGACCGACCGACGTTCTCGAACCGGGATACACCGTCTTCGAGTCGCTCCAAGCCGACGGCTATGCGACCGGGGTGTTCTCCGAGAACCCGTTTATCACAGTCAGTGATGCGGGGCTGACACGCGGGTTCGATACTGTCGAGGGTCCCCGGAACGTTCCCTTCGGAAACGCGATCGATCCCACCGAGTTCGTCCAGCGTGAAGGCCAAGGTCAGTACCGCGAGTACGTTCGGGCCTGTCTCGAAGACGACAACCCGATACGCTCGCTGGCCAACGGTGGGTTGGTCAAGCTCGCGTGGGATTATCCCGCGTTGCTCCCGGACCGACTCTCGCCGTCGACCGACGCCGATGTCTACGTCGACCTGTTTCTCGACTGGGCGGCCGCCCGCGAGAGACCGTGGGCCGCCTGTGTCAACTTCATGGACGCCCATCTCCCCTACCGGCCACAGCCAGACCACGACCGGTGGGGCGACGAGACGCTTCACGAACTCCAAGACTCGATGGACGATCAGGTCTGGGAGTTCGTCGGCGGCCAACGGCCGTGGTGGCAGCGTGAGGCCCTCGAAGCCCTCTACGACGGGACGATCCATCAGATGGATGCCCAGCTCCGTCGGCTCGTCGAGACGCTCGAAGACAGAGGCACGCTCGAAGACACCCTGCTGGTGATCACAGCCGATCACGGCGAGTGTTTCGGCGAGTACAGTCACGTCCAACCCACGCGTCTCGCTGGCCACGGACCCGGTATCGCGGAGGAACTCGTCCACGTCCCGCTGGTGGTCTGTGACCCCGCGACCGACGGTGGCAGAACCGTCTCCGAACCGGCGTCGCTGACGCGGTTTCCGTCGGCCGTCGAGGCCGCCCGTCGCGGCGACGACGCAGCCGGGCAGTTCGCCGCCGAACCGACGCTCGTCAGCTACGACGGATTACCGGAGTCGGCGAAGATCAGAGGCCACGAATACGCGACCGACGACGCGCTCGAATCGCTCGATGGCAGCTCCCGTGCCGTCTACGTCGACCGTGGCCCCGGAGTCAGAAAGTACGTCCAGTGGCGGACCCGGACGGGGGTCGTCCAGACGGTCGATGCACGGACGGCCTACCGGGTCGATTCGGATACGGCCGAGGTCAGCGACGCGGACGAACGGATCGATGCCGCCTTCGCCGACCTCTCGGACGCGGGCGTTCGGACCGCAACGACCGGCGATATCGATGCCGCGACCGAGGAGCGACTGAAGCAGCTCGGATACATGTAAGCGGGGCGAACGCTCTACCCATCGAGACGCTGTTTATGCGTAGCCGAGATCCTGCAGTCGTTGCTCGACGTCCTGTGAGACGCCGTCTGCCTCCGCGCTGACACCCGCCGTCGACAGCTCGTCGACGATATCGATCGCCGATGAGGCGTCGTGGTCGGCGATCCATCGGGCGTGTGCATCGGGAACCGCCACCTCGGCCTCGGCATCCCCCCAGCGAACCGTTTTCCGAACCGGCTCACTGGCTCGGTAGACAGCGTCTGCTGGCGTGGTGAGGACGTCGATATCGGAGAGATGCTCCCGCGCACGCTGCTGGGTATCGGGGTCGATCCCGTTGGTCGCAGCGACGACCGGCCCGTCGACGAACGCTCGCTCGGGTGTTCCGGCTCCGTCGACCGCGGCGTCGACGACCGACGGAAACCGTGTCAGCGACGCCGGTGTCGAAACAGTGCGTCCGGAGCCCCCACCCGGTGGCCGGACGACCAGTGGCACGTGGAGCAGTGCTTCGTACAGCCCCCCGTTGCCATGGCCCACACAGCGTTGTTCCGGGCGGAGGAGACTCGGTTCACCGAACCCCTCGCCGTGGTCGGCTGTAACCACGACCAGGGTGTTTTCGAGGGACCCCCGTTGTCGGAGCCGCTCGACGACGCGTTCGAGCTGTGCGTCCATCCGGCGGATCGCGCCATCGTAGAGGGCTTCGAGGGCCTCGCGTTGCCACCACGGTCGTTGGCCGCCGACGAACTCCCAGACTTGGTCGTCCAGCGAATCCTGAAGGCGGGCCAGCCGTTTGCCTCCCCACTGGTCGTACTCACCGCCTTCGTAGGGGAAATGGGCGTCCATGAAGTTGACACAGGCCGCCCACGGGCCGTCGACGCGCTGCTCCCAGTCGAGGAACCGGTCGGCGTAGACGGCTGCCGACGAGTCCGACCGAAAGGCCCTCGGGAGACGGCTCTCGTACTGGTCGGGAAGCTTGAATGAGAACCCGTTGATAAGGGAACCGAAGGGGTGGCCACTCTCGAAGGCAGCCCGGGCGAACTGCACGTACTTTCGCAGTCCGTCTCCGGTGTCGATCACGAAGTCCTTCGGGTTCACGGCCTCGGGGTACGGAAGCTCCCGGGAGCGCCCGGCAACGGTGTCGAACGCCTCCGAGAGACCGACCGGCAGCTCGGTGAGAAACGGATTGTTCGAGAAGACACCCGTTTCGTACCCCTGCTCGGCCACCCGTTCCCAGACCGTGTGACCGGCGGTGAGCCGGTGCCGTCGGTTGGTAATGCCGTGTTCCCGAACGTGGTACCCCGTAAAGATGCTCGTATGGCTCGAAATGCTCTCGGTGCCCGGCGACCGTGCCTGTGTGAAGACGGTCGACTCCGCGGCGAGGCCGTCGAGAAACGGCGTCGTCTCGTTGTGGTGGCCGTGGAGCGAGGTGTTCGCCGCCCGGACGCTGTCGAGGACGACGAGCAACACGTTCGGTGGCGTAGTCGCTTCCGAATCCATCGTTAGGAGTACGCAGGAGGCCACTGTATGTTATACTACAGGATTTGTCCACACGCTACGTCTTTCCTCACGGTGTGGATATTCGGAACACGAATCGGCTTCGGCTCGTTAGTGTCGTCTTCGAAGAACGTATGGAGGCTCCGTCAGGCTCGTCATTCCTCGTTTTTCGGACCCGCAGTTCGGTAATCGTCGGATGCGCCGCCCGATAAACGATGTTCCAAACTGTTAATTAGCGGCATGTCAAATCTCTCCGGAGTGACCGAGGAACTCAAGCGTTCCGTCCTTGATGCCGCCGATCAGGTAGGACTGGGGGCACAGTTGGTTCGGCTATACGACGAAGTCACCGATCTGACTGACTTCGAGGTCGACCCGCAGATCCGCTCGTACGAACTCGATCCTGCCGAGGCAAAAGGAGATGTTCTCCTGCCGGTGATCGAAGGCGACAACCGGAACGCGTACCGATACTACATCTTTGCACACGCGTTCCGAACCCGCGGCTACCGGCCGATCGTGCCGCTCTGCGATGCTGATCTCGATCTCTGTATGCGGAAATCACTCGACTGGGACGGCCCAGCAGTCTGTAACCTGTGTCATCACTACGGGAAGGAGATGGCTGAGGCCTTCGGTGTGGAGACGATCCCACTCGGCGACCTGCTTCCGACGGCTCCCGGCTACGACCTCGACCGTTTTTTCCCACCGGAGCCGCAGACGTACCGCGGTATCGATGTCTCGGCGTTTGCTCAAGCATCCGTCAGGAAGAAAGTCCGCCGTTATCATCTGGATCTCGACGGTGGCGACCGGGAGACGTTCCGCCGCTACCTCGAAACCTCCTGTCAGCTCGTCGACGCTATCTGCGACCTCTTCGATCGTTACGAGATCGAGGCCTGTCTCGCTAACGACAACGCTTACGTCTACGGGGGCGTCCCGTTAGCGGTCGCCCACGAACACGGGATCGTCGGTTACAGCCACATGCGCGGCCACCGGGACGAGACGATCCAGTTCGGTCGGACGACCAACCGTTCGACCCTGCCGCCGTACGAGGCGATGTCCGTCCTCGAACCGATGGTCGACACGCCGCTGTCGACGGACCAGGAATCGGTCGTCGAGGAGATCATGGCGGGGAGAAAAAGCGGCGACACGACACGACACAAGTACTCGACAACGATAGAGAAGTCGATCGATTGGGATGCTGCCGATCCGGTTGCGGGGATGTTCACGAACCTCATCTGGGACGCCTCGCTGGAAACCGCGGAGGCGCCGTATCCCGACGTGTTCGACTGGATCGCCGACACGATCGAGTGGTATCTCGACAACCCCGACCGGCGGCTCGTCGTCAAGACCCATCCGGCCGAGGCCAAGCGCGGCACCAACGAAAGCATCGAGGAGTGGATCCACGAGAAGTACAGCCCACTGCCGGACAACGTGATGGTGCTGTCGCCGGAGACGGACGTCAACACCTACGAACTCATCGAGGATCTCGACGTCGGACTCGTCTACAACTCCACCGTGGGGATGGAGATGGCATACGAGGGCAAGCCGGTCGTCGTCGCGGGTGAGACCCACTACCGCGATCTCGGATTCACCATCGAGGTCGACGGGCCCGCCGACTACGTGTCGACCCTCGAAAACCTCGATTCGGTCCGCCCCCCCGACGACATGGCCCCCCGCGTACGGCGCTACCTCTACCACTACTACGTCCGGAAGCTGATCGACTTCCCCTACTACTCGACGGACCCCGACACGTTCGAGATCCGGCTCCACCCCGTCTCGCATGCGGAGATCACCCCCGGAAACGAATCGTTCGATCTGATCGTCGACCGAGTGCTCGCCGGAGAACCGATCCTTCAACCCGACATCGTCGACCGGGGATCGGATCGGTAGCCCCGGCGCGAACGCCGCCCCGCTGCCAGCGACTCCCCGGCAGCCCGAGGGTGACAACGACCCCTTCTCACCGTCGTCAGACGCCCTGTCCCCCCTATAGAGAGATGTTTTCGCAGGCGAGAGACACGAAACAGAACATATATTATCGAGAAACAGTTCGACACGACTAATGAACCGAGATCGGAGCTATCCTGAGCGTCGCCGGACCCCGACAGCACAATGAAAGACCGAATTGCACCGATCGTTCTCGAACCGTCGGCCACGATCGAACAGGCGATGATGGCGATGGAAGACGGCAAAACAACGGGTGCGCCGGCCGGGATCGTCATTATCGTCCCTTCGGAGACGGATGAAATCAACGGTGTCGTGACCGATGGTGACATTCGGCGGGCGATCGTGCAGGGCCTCGGGCTGGATACTCCGCTCTCGGAGGTTATGAGTGCCGATCCGCTGGTCGTCCCCGACTCGTCGAGCGCGACGGCGATGCTGCGTCACTTGCATAAAGAACTCGGTCGGCGTGAGGATCCCGAAAACAAGTACCATCATATCGTCGTCGTCGACGAGAAACGGGCGGTCCTCGATGTCGTGACGCCGTTCGAACTGTGGAAACGGAGCGAGGTTCGAATCAACACTGCGGCCGTGGTCGGCCTCGGGTTCGTGGGACTTACCTTTGCGCTGACGCTTGCGGACGCAGGTGTCAGCGTCCAGGGGATCGAAAAGGATCCGGACATCCGTGAGAAGCTCCAGAACGGCGTTACCCACTTCCACGAACGCGGTCTGGAGCCGATGCTGAACAAGCACGTCGGCGAGACGATGACTGTTCATTCGGACGTCTCCGAGGCGGACAGCGATATTTATATTCTCTGTGTCAATACTCCGATCGATGGGGGCGAGAGTATCGACACCTCCGCACTGCAGGGTGCAGCCCGGGAGGTCGGTGAGAACCTCTCGGTTCACGACCTCGTCATCGTCAGGTCGACGGTCGCAACGGGGACGTGTCGGGATGTCGTCCTGCCGACGTTGGAGGCTGCCTCGGACCTCGTGGCGGGACAGGATTTCTTCGTCGCCTACGCCCCCGAACGGACGATCGCTGGCAACGCGCTCAACGAACTGAAGTCGCTGCCGCAGGTGATCGGTGGGATCAACAAGAGCAGCACCGACTACGCCTCCCAGCTGTTCGGGATGTTCTCGAAGACGACGATCCCCGTCTCGTCGCTGGAGGCGGCCGAAACGGTGAAGCTGCTGAACAACTCCTACCGGGACCTCCGGTTTGCCTTTGCGAACGAGACGGCGAAGATCTGCAACGAATGGGGACTCGATACCCACGAAGTGATCCACGCGGCGAACGAGGGATACGACCGGAACCAGATCCCGACCCCGAGCCCCGGTGTCGGCGGGGCCTGCCTCACCAAGGATCCGTACTTCTTGGAGCTGTCTGGCAAGCGACGCGGGTACGATCCCGTGCTCCCGGCGGCCTCCCGCGAGGTCAACGAGACGATGATCGACTACGTGGCCCAGAAGGTACGCCGGTTCCTCGATGAGGAGGCCGACGGGGAGACGAAGGTCTTTGTCATGGGTATGGCGTTCAAAGGCGAGCCGGAGACATCGGACATGCGACACTCGCCGAGTGTCGAGGTGTGCGAACTGCTCTCCGAGTTCGTCGACGAACTGGTGGTCTACGACCCGGTCGTCGACCGCGAGCGGCTCGAAGCGGCCGACCGGACGGTGGTCGACTCGCTGGAAGACGGGTTCACGGCCGCTGACTGCGTGATGATTATGACGAACCACCGTTCGTTCGAGCGACTGAACGTCCACGACCTCGCCGACGAGATGAACGATCCGTCGCTCTTGTTCGACCCATGGGCGGTGCTGTACTCCGATGAGGTCACGTCGCTCTCGAATGTCACCTACGATCGGTTCAGCGGTTCCGGCGACCGTCCCCGGACGCACTAATGACTGATCGTCCGTGTCTCGTGACGAACTTCGCCTACGGGACGGGTCCGTACCTCCGGATCACCGAACTCGCTGTTTCGGTTAACGATCACCTCGAACGACTGGGCCATCCCCGCCACCGGATCGTTCTGCCGCTGATATACGGGTCGAAACAACGGCGAATCATGCGTGAGGAGTTTGGCTCCGAGATGGACGACCGCCCCGAAGAGTTCGTCTTCGACGAGCGGCTCGGCGAGCTGTTCGCCGAGACGTTCTATGGGGACGAGTCCTACCGGTCGTACCTCCAGCGGTGGGTGTCCCGGTTCGACGAGTGGTCCGAGCGGATCTCCGAGTATCTCGACGACGAGTACGGTGACGCCGTCCGGTTCGAGTTGTCACGCGCACCGCGCGTCTCGCTCGACGTCTCGCCGTCCTACTACACCTCCTTCGGCTATCTCTCGAAGATCTTTTCCAAGGAGATCGAGGCTTCGAACTCCGCGCTTCCCGAGGAGCTCCTCTCGGCAGCCCGACAGCGGGCCGTCGAGACCGAGCAGGAACACGACCTGCAGTTCATTTCCGAGCCGGGAACGTTCACACACTGCCCCGACAGAACGCCCACGTATCCGACCGAGGAACTCGTCGCCCCACTGATGGAACCGCCGGAGCCACCGGAGACGGAGCCGAACCGTGGCATCTACGTTACGGTGTCGGGAATCCCGGGGCTCGAAGAGCTCTATCAGGAAGCCCGGTCGCTCGACTACAACGTGTACACGAACGATCCAGAGGCGCTCGGCGGCGGTACGAAAGCTCTGCCGTCCGTACTGGGGAGCGATGCGATCGAGTTCCACGTCGCCCGGGCTGGATGGGGGTCGGTGTGGCTGTCGTTGTTCACCGAAACGCCGCTCCTCATGCCTGCCTGGCAGCCGTCTGACGACCCGGAAATCCGGTACAACGTCGAGGCTATCGAAGCGGTCGGTATAGGGAGTACATTTAATGAACACCAGTCAAAGGTTCTACCGGATTACGGTAACCGAATTCGTTCAAACATGCGTGAATTAAAAGACCAGCTACGAGCGGAGTACAGGACGCTGAACGGGATCGACCTTGCAGCAAGAAAGATCGCAACGGATCTCGACGAACGGATGGGGTCCACACAATGACCCAGATAATCGCCGAACTCTGTCAGAACCACACCGGCTCGACCGACACGCTGGCGGAGATGGTCGAAGCCGCCGCGGACGCCGGGGCCGACTACGCCAAGATCCAGACCATCTTCGCCGACGACGTCACCCCACGGGGTCGGTTCGAACACGGGGAAACCGAAGCAAACGGGGTCACCAAGACGATCAAGCGGCCCTACAAGCCCGAGTACGAACGCCTCGCTGATCTCGAACTCTCGATTGCTGACCACGAACGGTTCATCGAACTCTGTGAGAAACACGGCGTCACACCCCTGACAACGGTCTTTTCCCGGAAGCGGATCCCGGACATCGCGTCCCTCCCGTGGCCGGAAAAGACGATCAAGATCGCCAGCTACGACTGCGCTAGCGTCCCCATGCTCCGTGAGCTGGCCGAACACTTCGATACGTTCTTCGTCTCGACGGGTGGCACGTACGACGAGGAGGTCGAAGAGACCGCCGCCGTGCTCGACGAGCTGGGCGTCGACTATACGTTCCTTCACTGTGTAACGAGCTACCCCAACACACTGGATATGTGCAACCTTTCGCGAATGGAGTGGCTCGAATCCCACAGCCCCCAGGTGGGCTGGTCCGATCACACCGACGTCGACCGTGACGGCATCCTCGCCACTAAAGCTGCTATCGCGCTGGGTGCCGACGTCGTCGAACGCCACTTTACCGTGTTCGATCGTGAGGCAACCAAGGACGGCCCGGTTTCGATCACCCCGTCGGACTTAGCAGAGCTGCGGGCGTTCGCCGACGCTTCCGATGCCGAACAGGATGCGTTCTTAGATGACCTCGACGAACTGGACGCCTTGCGTGGACAGCCCGACCGGAAAATGACCCACGAGGAGATCCTCAACCGCGACTACTACCGGGGCCGATTTGCGAGCTTCGACCCCGAGAGCGGCGAGTGGATCTACAACTGGGAGGACGTCGACACACCGTGGACATGAGCGACGACCGAGCCACCGACCCCGCGGAGACCGAGGTGCTGGCGCTCATCCCGGCCCGAGGCGGCTCCAAGGGGGTCCCGAAAAAGAACATCCGCGACCTCGACGGGAAACCCCTGATCGCCTACAGCATCGAAACCGCCTCCGCGGCCGACTACGTCGACCGGGTCGTCGTCTCGACCGACAGCGAGGAGATCGCCGACGTCGCCCGGGAGTACGACGCGGAGGTTCCGTTCATGCGACCGTCCGAATTCGCGGAGGACCTCACGCCCGACCTCCCCGTGTTCGAACACTGTCTGGGTTGGTTCGCCGACGAAGAGGGGTACGAACCCGAACTGATCGTCCACCTTCGGCCGACCGGGCCGCTCCGAACCGCCGAAGAGGTCGACGACTCCTTAGAGCGCTTCTGCTCACACCCCGAGGCCGACAGCCTCAGATCCGTCGAAGAGCCGCCAGCGTCGCCGTACAAGATGTGGCAGCCCGACGGCGAGTATATGACTCCGTTCACCGAGCATCCGGAGATCGAAGACGCAATGAACGCTCCACGACAGACGCTGCCGACGGTGTACCAGACGACACCGGATATCGGGATCTGTCGGCGCTCGACCGTTCTCGATCAGGAATCGATCCTCGGCGAGCACGTCGTTCCCTACGAGATCGACCGGACGACCGTCGACATCGACACGCCGACCGATCTGCAGTTCGCCGAGTTCCTCCTTTCGACCGGCGCGGTCGAGAGGTAACTCGTTTCACCCCCGTCTCTCAGCGTGTTTCTGTAACCGGATACCTGTCGGCGATGTCGGTAGAATCCGTAGACCCCACTCGATGAAGCGTAGCCGCCCGGGTAGTCGTCCAGTGGTCGAGAAGAAGACCGGGTTCGTCCATGCTGTGGTGACTGTGGCGGTCACACCGGACCGCCGAAACTCAGTTTCGGATGGCGTGGACGAAGTACGGTTTGAACTTCTGGCTTCGGAACACTTCGTACCCCCGTGATTCGAGCAGCGAACTGACATCCGGTGCGGTGTACTCGCCGTCGCGCTCGTTGCTCCCCGAGATGACGGCCTTCCGAACCTCCACGTCGCCGATGCCACGCAGCACTTCGGGCTCCAGCCCCTCGGCGTCGAGTTTGAGGAAGTCGACCCGGTCGATACCCATCTCCTCGCAAACCGATTCGATGGTTCGAACGTCGACGTCGACGCTGTGACCGGAGCTTCCGTGTTTCGGATCGCTGAGCGAATCCTTCGAGGCCATCTCTCCGATGTTGAACGTCGTCGTCGTGTTCTCTTCGCCAGCCGCGTAGGGGAGTACCGTGACGTTGTCCGCGGTGACGTTCCGTTCCAAACACTTCCTGTTTCGCGGGCTCGGTTCGAGCACGTACACTTCCTTCCCTCGCTCGGCCGCAATAGCAGTCGTGATACCGGTGAACCCCCCGACTTCGAGCACCGTATCGTCCGGCTCGACACAGGGGAAGTACTCGTCGGAGAACCACTTCGTTTCGAGTAACCGCTTGCGCTGTCGCCGAGCGTTGCGGTGGAACTGGAACTGCGGGAACGCGAACTGTTCTCGCCCGAGGAAGTCGACGAGGAGATAAATGTCGTCCTCCTTGACGATGCGACGGCCCTGAACCAGCCAGAACAGATGGACGAAGAGGGTCGATTCGAACAGCGTGATCGAGAGGTGCGTACGGATGGCATCCAACAGTGACAACAAACCATCCTCGGAGTAGATTTCGACACACCGCCGGACGGCGTGTCCAGGTCGGGTTATCATTGTCTTCGACTACGTGTTTGGATTAATAAAGCCACCGGATGGGTCCGAACCGACCCGGTCGTCGGTCCACTCGCCGTCGTCGACGCCCACCGAAATGACGGTACAACTCCGGGCCCTCGGCGGGGATCAGCCGACGGTACCGATCTCTGACCAATCGCGGTTCGGTGGGTATATACGGGAGTTGAACATGGCACTCATTAATGTATGTACTTTCGTTCAAACCCTGTACTCACGGGTTTGGCAGCCACGATCCGAGTGCGGCTCTATTCAACGACGGGGAACTCGTTTTCGCTGTCGAGGAAGAGCGGTACACGCGGGAGAAACACGCCGGGACGTTCCCGACGAACGCGATCAACGCCTGCCTCGATGCGGAGGACCTGTCGTTGTCCGATGTGGATCGGATCGTGCTTCCCTACATCCCGAGACACAGGAACAAGATCTGGAAGTCCAAATGGAAACGCGCAGTCGCCGAACCCGACTCCGTCATGGACAAACTCGGCTCGCTCAACTGGCGGCTGAAAGACACCATCCAGAGCCAGTTTTTCGCCGAACGGGCGGTTCGGGAGAAGCTCTCGGAGATCGGGACGCCGCTACCGAAGATCGAACAGAAGTCACACCACGAATGCCACGCCGCGAGCGCGTTCTATCCCACTGACTACGACGAAGCGCTGGTCCTCACCGTCGACGGGAGCGGTGAGTACGATACGACGGTCGTCTGGAAGGGCGACGAGACCGGACTCACGCGGCACAAGACCTTCGAGAACCCCAACAGCCTCGGCCACCTGTACGGTGCCGTGACCGACTTCCTCGGCTTCCGCCCGCTGAACGGCGAGGGGAAGGTGATGGGGTTGGCACCGTACGGCGGCCCGAACGAGGAGATCGAAAGCGCCCTCAGAAGCGTCATCGACACGACAGCGGAGTACGACGTGACCGAAATAACGGGGGAGAGAGACATGGGTGTCGGTCGGCTCGAACGCCTGTTCGGGCGGTCGGCCAAGGCGACCCCCACCGAGTTCACCGACTGGGAGAAGGACCTCGCGTACGTCACCCAGTCGCTCCTCGAAGAGATCGTGACGAACGTCCTCCGGCGCTACGTTCACGAACTGGATATCCGAACGGTCTGTCTCGCGGGCGGGGTTGCGCTCAACTGTAAACTGAATCAGGTCGTCGAACAGGCCCCGTTCGTCGACGAACTGTTCATCCAGCCGGTCGCCAATGACGCCGGACTCGCACTCGGCGGGGGGTTTCTGACGACGACCCCGTCGGAAGTCACACCGATGTCCCACACCTATTGGGGGCCGGAGTACGACGACGACGCGATCGAGGCTGTCCTCTCGGAGACCAAGATCGACTACCGAAAGAGCGACGACGTCGCCGCAGAGACGGCAGCAAAACTGGCCGACGGCCAGTTGGTCGGCTGGTTCCAGGGGCGACTCGAAATGGGACCGCGTGCGCTCGGCAACCGGAGCATCCTCGCTGACCCCCGAAGCATCGATTCACGCGACCGAGTCAATAAGTACGTCAAACACCGGGAGGAGTGGCGGCCGTTCGCCCCGTCGCTCAAGGAGGAGGCACTCGACGACTACCTCGTCGACGCCACCCCCTCCCCATACATGATCAAAACGTATGACGTACGGGAAGACAAACAAAGCGAGATTCCCGCTGTCCTCCACTCCGGAGACAACACGACGCGACCACAGACGGTAACCGACGAACAGAACCCCCGGTACTACGCGCTGCTGTCGGAGTTCGAGGAGCGTACCGGCGTCCCGGTTGTGCTGAACACGTCGTTCAACGACCACGCCGAGCCGATCGTGAACCGTCCCGTCGAGGCGATCAAGGACTTCTACGGCATGGGACTCGACGTGCTCGTCCTCGGCGATTACATCTTAGAAAAGTAGCGGTCGACATCGGGTGTCCGGATCGGCGTCGGGGCAGCTACAACACGGAGCGAATCCGACCGGTCACCTTTTTTACATCGGTTGTCTCTCTTGGGGTAGATGCCCGACTCGCCTCGCTACTCTATCGCTGTCTGCAACTACAACATGGTCGACACCCTGGAGGAATCGATCCGGAGCATGGCCGATCAGGTCGACCCGGAGCTGTTCGAGGTCGTCGTCGTCGACGGCGGGTCGACCGACGGGAGCCAGGACGTGCTTCGCCGTCTCGAAGCGGAGTACGATCACGTGCGTGCGGTGCTCGACCGTCAAGACGAGATGAACTGGCTCGGCGGCGACCGCAATATCTCTTTCGAGGAGTCCCGCGGCGAGTACGTTCTCGAATCGCTCGACACCGACGACCGCTACGACGACGGGATCATCGAGGATTTCGTGACGATCTTCCACGCGCTGGAACCGCACGTCGACGGGGAGTTTTTCCTCTCGGGAACCGGGATCAATATGGCTCCCCGATCACTCCTCCTGGATGTCCCCTACTACGACCTCGGGGGGGCTGAGGATCGGGACTTCTGGCGACGGCTGTACGCCAGAGACGCGCTGATCTGGCTCGATCACGGCGGGGTTTCCGACCAGATCGGCTACCACAAAACCCTCCGAGACCGGATCAACCGCGATATTCACGGCAAGATCTGTGATTTCCAGTCCGGCATCCCCTTTTGGAGTACGATCAGGTATACGATCAGTCACGATCACTATTACATACTCGAAGAGCGCCGTTCGACACCCGTCGAGTTCGTCAAGCGGCTCTACGATCTGGTTACCTACCCGTACGCGTACCTCAAATCGCTATCGGGCCATCGCCACGAGGCACCACCGGAGTTTCGCCAGCGTGGGTCCCTCGAACGCCGGATCGCGGAGAGCCGTCGGACGCTCCCGGAGCTGGAAGCCGACTACGGGTTCCGAGTCGACAGGGATGCGTTGAGCCCGGCGGGCCGTGAGGCATACCTACCGGAATAACTCGATCGTTGGGAGCTCTGTCGCCGCTTCGGTCCGTAGTTACGACCCACCGACCGGCATCGAAAACTGTGGGATGACGTGCCGGAGCGTCTGTCGGAAGTGGGCACTTACCACGAGCAGCGCTCCGAAGTAGATCCCAGCACCGAAGCCGACGACGACCAGTAGCCAGACCCAGTTCGAAATCGTCACCACGTATCGGGTGAGCAGTTCCACTGCACCGAACATGATCCCGCCAGCGACGAACTGATCGAACATCGGGCGCGTCAACACAATGCCGCCAAACAGTCGGTGAGCGAGGAGTTGGTAGATACCGAATCGGGCGATCTCAGCGAGCACCGAACTGGCGATGACTCCGAGCAACCCGAATGCGTAGCCGAGACCGACCGCAAGCGGAAGGTGGAAGGCCATGACACCGAGCCCGACACGGAACGTTACTCTCGGCCGATCCGTTGCCTGGATCGTTTCTCCAAACGGGGTCCCGTACACTTTGAACAGTTGGAACAGGGTCATTCCGACGAGTGCGAGCCCGGGTGCGTCTTGGAAATCCGGGCCGAACAGTGTCGTCATAAGCGCGTTCGGGATGGCCAAGGCTCCGAACACCATCGGGACGGCGATGAGTCCGGTGTACGAGACGGTGTTTTGCAGGTCGCTCCGGACTTCGAGGCCAGCCGAATCACGCCCGCTCGACTTGACGCCGAGTGCGTCGGTGATGCTTGATGCGAACAGCACTGCCGGCTGTGCGAGCTGCGAGGCGACCGTATACACGCCGACTGGCCCAGCACCCACGAGTCCGCGGATGATCAGCACGTCCGCCGAGCTGTAGGCATTGGCGAGAAACGCGGAGGGAATCACCCACCGTGCGAACGAGTAGATCCGTTCGAACGTCCGTCGAACCGGTCGGGTCGGAAACTCACCGGCGGCGGCGATCGAGATCACTGCCGATAGCACGGTAGCGACGAAGAAGCCGACGATGAGGCCGAACACCTCCATCCCGAGCAAGAGAAAGGCTACCTGAAAAACGACGGTGAGGGCGCTCCGTGCGGAGTCGACCCACGAAGAGAGGGCAGGGTACCCGATCCCGGCGTAGAACCGGTTCGTAATGTTGAACAGTCCCAGCGAGATGACGACGAGGACGACGCCACCGGCGAGCTGACGCGAGCCGAAGTACGACGTAGCGAACTCCCCTCCCACGAGGAACCCGAGCGCGATGAGCGCCGAGAACGCGAGATGGATAACCAACCCGGCACCCAGATACTCGGAGGCCGGGACGTCGACCTCGCTCACGCGTTTTTTGATCGCCGTTGCGGTGCCGCCCGGGACCTGCGTGAGGACGAACGCCGCCGCGAGGACCGTTCGGTATTCGCCGAGTCCAACGTCCCCGAGGACGTTCGCAAAAACCACGATGCCGCCGAACCCCAACACCGCGTTCAGGCCCTTGGCTCCGAGTGCAACGAGTGTTTCACGTCCGATCGACAGCGAAACCGTCTCCGAGTCCGGTACGTTCTTCTCAGGCTCCTCGTCGTCGGGGTCGTCGGCTACAGGTGGATCGCTCATCGTGTCTGACGACTATCCCGCTGCACTCCGATCGCAGTCGCACTCAACCGTCCTGGGTTGCCAATCATTCCATATAGCCCAGATCTTCGAGTCGTTCCTCGACGATCGCCCCTCGCTCCGCGTCGTCAGCCCCGTCCGGCGAACGGAGGCGAACCGTCGGCATCTCGTCGGCCGAACGGACCGTCGGCTCGGCACCGTCGGCGAGGACGTTTTCGATCGTCTCGCCATCGAACGCCGGAGAGACCGGCTGGCCGAGTGCAGTCATCACTGTCGGCAGCACGTCGACGATGTTCATACCCTCGATGGTGCCATCCCGAAACAGCGGACCGTTGGCGACGAAGATGCCCCGGTACCGGTGTTCGAAACTCGTCGTCGGGCTCGTGACGCCACCCATTGGCGACCACGCACGAAGCGGGTGGTTGCCAGCCGCTGGCCGGGCAATGACGTCGGGAACGTTGGGTCCCGGATCGTTGTATGCCTCATCGGGGAGTAACACATCCCGGAACACCGGATCGCCGTCCTCGTCGGTCAACGCTTCGAGCCCCTCTTTGATCTCCGTTCGGAGGGGTTCGGGGTCCTCGACGGTCGGCGAGTCGAACCGGTCGTCGTTGAGATACACCGTCGCGTACCGGAGCTGCCACGCAGTCGACCGCTCGTAGTCCGGGTCCGGTCGGGTCGCCGTCTGGAGAGAGGTTCCCCAGTCGAGACCCAAGATTCGATTGTGCACACGCCGCATCGCGCCGTACAACAGATCGGATCGTTTCGCGATCGAGGTGGCAATGTCGACCGTAATCTCCGACGCCGAGGGGAGGCCGTCGGACTCGGTTTCGACGAGGTAGCCCTCCTCACGAAGCCAGTCGGCGATGTGGATCGTCGTGTCCTTCTGTTCGAACCCGTGGTCGCTCATCAGCACGACGTTGTCCGCACGCTCGGCGAGCCGCCCGGCCCACTCGTCGACGTGGGTGAGGAGTTTGGTGTAGAACTCCTTGCGCTGTGTCTCGGTGTTGAGTGTGCCGAGGAGGTGGCCAGCCCAATCCGGCGTCGAAAACAGGACGAACCCGACGTCGGGGTCGTGGGTCTCGAAGGCCTCCGCAGCGAACGCCCCACGAGCTTCGGAGATGTCGAGAATATGCTGGAGGTAGCGCTTCGGGGTCGTCTTCAGCTTCGGATCGTGGCTGAGGACGTAGTCGTCGTAGGCGTCGAGGGACTTCAGGTCGTCGGGGACTGCCGTTTCCTTGTTCTTCGCGTCGAATCCGGACACGACGTACGTGTTTTCACCCTGTGGAATCCGATCAGCCGACGCCGGGAGGTTGATATAGATCCCGTCGTCGAGCAAGTCGCAGATCGCGGGGTCGTCGGTCGTCGTTTTTACCGACTCCGTCGAGTAGTCACTGTTCTGCGTGATCATATCACAGACGCCGTGGCTGCCGGGATCCTTGCCGGTCGCAAACGAGGTCCACGCCGGGAACGTCGTCGGCGTGTCGACGCTCATGAGATCGCCCGAAACGCCCTGCTGTCGCGTCCGATCGAAGAAATCCAGTTCGATATCGAACCGGTTCAGCATATTATATGAGAGGCCGTCGAGACCGACAATGAGGAGTTCCATTACGCTCAGATTCTTTCGACAATTTATGTGGCTTTCGTTTGTTCGTTGTCGTGATTCCGGGCGTTCTACTCGCTTTTGCGGCGGCTGACTACTCTCGACGACTCGCTCACATGTATCCGAGATCACGGAGTCGGTCCGCGGTTGCAGCGTCGATGTCGTCGGTATCCGTCCCGTCGTCCAAGCCGCCGAGGAACTCGTCGAGGGGGGTCGAAAACAGTGCTGACTCGACGGACGAAACGTCGAACTCGGGTTCGGTGTGTTCCTCCCAGCAGGGTCGCTCCCGATCGAGACGGTACATCTCTTTGGTGTCGAGTTCTCCCCAGCAGTACTTCCGGTCGTTCTCGTAGACACACCGCAGTGTGCGATCCGCATCGGGAGCCTTCTTCTCGACCATATGGAGCTTTCCGCTGTACCCGACGCGCTCGGCGGGGATCCGGCTTCGGGTGATATCCGGAAGCTCCCCCGCTGCGAGCCCGACAACGAGCTCGCCGAGCGAGAGGTGTGAGACGTACTCGTCGACGTTCCCGACTGAGTCCGGGGCGTTCAGCACCACCTGTGGGACATGGAGGAGTGCTTCCGAGAGGCTGCTCCGGACGTGCCCCCACTGATCGTCGTCGCCATCGTGGCCGAGATTGTCGCCGTGATCGGCGGTGATCACGAAACTCGTCTCTCGGTCGGTCTCGGCTTGGATCCGGTCGACGAACGCACAGACGACCCTGTCCAAGTAGTCGATGGCCGCCCCGTAGAGCTCCCGGTAGCGGTCGATGAGTTCCTCGTCGTTGGTGTCGAGAACGTCGGCCCAGGATTCGGTTTCCGAGGTCCACCCGAGTGGGGCACCATGGAGATCGCGGTCGAAGCCGTAGATGTGTCGGAGGGGTCCGTGAGCGTCCATCAGATTTGCGAACAGGAAGAACGGTTCGTCGCTCGCTTCGATCATCGAACGGGCCTGTTTGGTGAGTGGCTTAGCCCCGTCATCGAGCGGCTTCGGGATCGGGAGCGCGGCGGTTAGATCGTCGAACTGGACGAGCGCCCCGTTTGCGAGGCTCCGGAGCGGATACTCGTCTGCGAGCGCCGCCTTGACGAACGCGAGCCGCTTTTCCATACCCTCCGCCTCACACTCCTGTCCGAACTGTCCGATATGCATCCCGTTGGGGAAACGGCGGTCCGGCGAAATGTCGGAGAACTCGTCGAACATTCCGTCGAAGCCGAAGGCGGAACTGGCCCACACGTTCGCCGAGACGCCGAGGGTCCGGTAGCCGTCGAGTTCGCCCATGAACGTCCGGTCCCGAGAGAGCCCCGAAAAGTCACGATTGACTGCGTGGATTCCGTGGTCCGACGGGAGCGCCCCGGTGAACATACTCGCGTGACTCGGGACGCTCCACGAGCTGACTGCTCGGCACTGATCGTAGATGACATCTGCCCGGTCCTGGAGACGGGGGGCATACCTGTCGAAATAGTCCTTTCGGACCGTATCGAGGCAAATAACGACGACGTTTCGCATCCTATGCTGTTCGAGACGGGGGCAGTTGATAGGTCCTTCGGGTGCTCAAGACGGGGTCGATATCAGTACCACTGCTGACAGGAGAAGACCGGTGTCCTCGCCCTGCGGTCACAAGTATCCCAAGTTTTCTAGCCGGGTTTCCGTGGCTTCATCCACTGTCAGCCCGTCGGCGGTCGCACGAGCATCCCGCTTGTACTCCCCGAGTGGAACGTCGAACAGCTCCTGTTCGTAGCTGCTGATGTCGACGTCGTCTTCGGCGAACGCCTGCCAGTTGGGTCGGTCGGGGTCGAGGCGGTATCGCGTTCGGTCTCCCGAGGAATCCCACACGTACTTATCAGTGCCCTCGTAGACGACCCGGATCATGCGATCCCATTTGCTCCGTTCTTCCTCGCTGGCTGCGGCGGCCATGTTCGAGCCGATTCGCTCGGCAACGATCCGGTCGTGGGTGATATCCGGAAGCGTGTCGTTCGCAAGCCCGACGATGAGCGCTCCGAGGTCGACGTGTGAGGCGTAGTCGCTCACGTTGCCGACCGCCTCCGGGGAGTTCACGACTAGCTGCGGGACGTGCAACAGCCCCTCGGTCAGCGGCCCCTTGTGAGCCATGAGGTAGTCGTCGGCCTCAAACCCCATGTTCTCGCCGTGGTCGGCGGTGATCACGAACGTCGTTTCGCCCGCCGTCGCGGCCTGTACCTCGTCGATGAACGCGCTGATCTGTCGGTCGAGGTAGTCGATCGAGGCGGCGTACAGCCCGCGGGTGTACTCGATGTCCCGTTCGTGCCCCTCGATCCCCTCGGTGTTGACCGCGTGGGTGCTGAACGCGCCGGAGTGCCACGTGAGTGGTGCATCGTGGAGCCCGCGGTCGTACCCCCGGACGTGTGTCAGCGGGCTGTGGGCGTCCATGAAGTTCGTGAAACAGACGAACGGCTCGGTCGACTCCCGAACCAACCGGGTCGCCTCTCTGGCGACGATTTTGGCCCCGTCGTCGAGCGGGTTCGGAACTGGCCACTCGTCGAACCGGTGTTTGAGTTCGGCAAGCGCCCCGTTGGCGAGGGTCTTTGCGGGGTAGTCGTCGCCGAGGGCGGTTTTGACGAACTCGATGTATCGGCCGATCCCACTGATATCACACTCCTGTCCCCACTGCTCGACATCCATTCCTTCGGGGAACCGCCGGTCGGCCGAGATGCTTACGTACTCGTCGAACAGCGTGTCGAAGCCGAAGGCGGAACTGGCGTACACGTTCGCACTCGCGCCGATGGCGCGATGATCCGGGAGGTCGCCCAGGAAGGTGTCGTCGGGGGAGAGCCCGGCAAAATCACGGTTGTAGACGTGGATCCCGTGTTGGTGGGGGAGTTTCCCGGTCATCATCGTCGCGTGGCTCGGAACACTCCATCCGCTTCCCGCGCGGCACTGGGCGAACTCCACGTCGGCCCGCCGCCGGAGTCGCGGGGCGTGGTCGTCGAAGTAGTCCTTCCGAACCGTATCGAGACAGATGAGTACGACGTTTCGCATTAATTGATAGCGAATGAAACCGAACGCTTATGTTTGTTTCGAGTACTGGCCTCCGTTCGAGTGAGTACTGGCTTCCGTTCGAGTGGTGTGTCGCTCGCCGCAGTCCTCGCCTCTGCATCGAGTGTCGACGATGAGCGAACAACAAATATAAAACGTCACTCGACGACGTGTCTGTGATGAGTTCATTGCTGGTGACGGTTGACGCACTTCGGGCATCTCATCTCGCCCAGTACGGCTATCACCGTGACACGTTCCCGGTATTCGACGAACTCCTGGACGCTGGCGGCACCCACTTCTCGTCGGCGTTCGCCAACGGGACGAATACCGGTATCTCCCTGCCAGCACTGCTTTGTTCCCAACGTATCGCTCACGAGGCCATTCGGGAGGGGCCGACGGTCGCATCCGCACTGCCGGAATCGGTCAGCACCGCCGGGATCCACTCCAACACCTATTTCGGGGGCGTCGGCTCCGAAGTCCCGGGGTTCGACACCTTCGAGGATTTCGGCGTCTCGGGAACCGACGAGTCCGCACAGGGCCCGACGCGAAAGCGGCTGTTCCGTCGCTGTATGGATCTCCTGCGCCCCACGGTCCAGCGGCTCGGCATCCGACCGTTCGCCGAACGGGTCCAACAGGCGATCTTTCCGGCCTCGATGATCCACGAGTTTTCGGTCTACGAGGACGCGGAGACGACGACCGACCGTGCACTCGACTGGCTCGACGGCGTCGACGGCGAGTTCTTCCTGTGGGTCCACTATATGGACCCTCATCGTCCCTATGGGATCGATCTCGCCGATCCCGCATACACCGAGCCAGCCGACGAAGCCGAGATTGCCGAGCTCATGTCGGCGGCGGGAGTGGCTCCCGACTCGATCACCGACCAGCAACGGGAGCGGATCGTCGACCTCTACGACTCCGATATCAGCTACACGTCGGCACAGATCGGTCGGCTGTTCGACGCCCTCCGGGAGGGTGGCCTGTGGTCGGACCTCGATGTGGTTCTCACCGCGGATCACGGTGAGGAGTTCGGCGACCACGGCTCGTATTTCCACCGGAACCGACCGTACGACGAACTGATCCACGTGCCGCTGGCTGTCAAACCCGGAAGCGACCGCTCGCCGGCGGCTCCGACGGCCGCTGTCGTCGACGACCAACGGGAGCTACTCGATGTCGCGCCCACGATCTGTGCGTTCCACGACGTGTCGCCACCACCAGCCTTCGAGGGAACGCCGCTCTACGAGGAGGGCGATCGGACGGTGTTCTCTACCGGCTCGTTCAATGACGACGGACAGGTCGTCGCTGTGCGGGCCGACGGCTGGAAGTATATCGTTGTCGAGGGCGGGGCAACCGAACTGTACGACCTCGAAGCCGATCCCCGGGAGCGAACCAACCGCGCTTCGACCGCCTCGGAACGCTGTGACCGCTTCCACGACCTGATTCCCGACCACCTGTTGGCCTCACGACCCGCGCCGCGGCCCGATAGCGACGATGTCGACACCGCGGTCGCACAGCGACTCGAAGAACTCGGCTACATGGAATAACGCGCCTCCGGACGCCGCAAGCACGTCTGTTCGCGTCGACCGACTCCGCTGACGGTCCGCGTCGACCGACTCCGCTGACGGTCCGCGTCGACCGACTCCGCTGGCGGTTCGCGTCGACCGACTCCGCCAGCGATCGGTCCTACCTGAGCTCGTCGTACACCGTGGCGACTTCGTCGACCGTCTTCTCCCATGTCGGGAGCTCGTCGCTCGGGGCCGAACGGCCGACTGCAGCAGCAACCCCGTCGCACAGCTCGTCGGGAGTGACGCCGACGCAATCGGTTCGGTCGGCCCAGTCGACCAGTGCGCCAGCACGCCGAACGACACAGGGGGTTCCGGCGGCCAACGCTTCGGCGACGGTGATTCCATACGCCTCGAAGGCCGACATCGTCACGTATGCGGTAGCCCCCGCATAGAGTCCCGGGAGTTCCGAATCGGGGACGTATCCCTCGAAGAAGACTCGGTCGGCGACGCCTTCCCTCTGGGCGAGCTGGCGGAGCGCATCTGCATAGGGCCCGTCCCCGGCGACCACGAGATCGTATGTCGGCAGCTCCGGAAGGGCTCGGATCACGTGTTGGACGCCCTTGTACTGTTCTAATCGGCCGACACAGAGGAGATAGGGCCGGTCTCCCGGTGGCGAAGCCGGCTCGGCCGTTCGGAACCGGTCGACGTGAATGCCGTTGGGCACGACCTGCGCCGGGAGATCGAAGTCCGCCGCTAGCTGCTCGGCTTCCCACGCCGAGACCGCCACCACGCGGTCCGCGCGGTGGAGCGCCCAGCTCCCGACCGGCCGATAGACGGACAACAGCCGGTTGCGGATACTGGAGGGACTACTGGCGTGGTAGTGTGGTGTCACGACGAACGGGCAGTCGGTGTCGACCGCGGAGGCCGCGAACGCGAGCGGAAGCGAATGGTAGTTGTGCGCATGAACCAGATCCGGACTACATCGCTTGACTGCCCGCATGACCCCGGGTGCGACGTGAATCGCACCGCCCGGTGCAACAGCCCGGACCCGGCGGATCTCGACTCCGTCGATGACTTCGCCTGCGGGGAGTCGGCGCCCGTCGACACGCGTTCCGGAGTCGGCTGCCACGACCGTCACGTCGTGGCCGCGGTCGGCGAACCGGGTCGCTAGCTCCGAGACATGGGTCTCGATACCCCCCGTGTGTGGTCGGTAGCGCGAGGTGACATAGCAGAGTTTCATTCTGGGGTCACTTGAAGAACCGTCGTGAGTCACGGTCGATAGTCCATGTCCCGTCGCCTTCTCCCCCGGTGAGGAGGTCGACAGCGGCGAGCCACAACGATACCTGGGAGTCGAGCACCGCGTACGGTGCTCCGAACGGCCCCAGGCCGTCGCGCTGGCCCAACCAGACGTACGCCGCCACGGCCGCAGGAAGCAGCAGGCCGAACGGGCCGGTGAGAACCACCGCGCCGACTGTCGCAAACCCCACGCTGGCAGCGATCAGCCACGGTGAAACGATCATAAACCACCAGTTGATCGGGAGCACAACCCAGCCGTAGGCACCGTACCGGCCCAGCATATCGCGGTTGCGAACGAGCATCTGGAGGAGTCCTTTCGCTCGTCGGTCCTTCCGGATTCGGCGCGTCACGAACGACGAGACACCGGCCTCGACGAACTCCATTCTGGGGTTCAGTACCACACGTTTCCCGGTCCGGCGAATCGCCAACGCGAGGGCCGTATCATCGGCGATGGCATCGGTGGCTACCGGTACGTAATCGCTGCGACCGAACGCGACACAGGGGCCGTGAACGATGAACGTCGAGTCGAGCCATGATTCGACAGTCTGGACGACCGTGAGTAGGTTTCTGTAGTCGCTTTCGACCGTACTCTCACCGAGTACTTCGGTCTGGTGTCCGGTCACGACGCCGACAGTCGGGTCCGCCAAGGTGTCGACAGCCTCCTGCAGAACGTTCGCTCCGAGCTTCGAGTCCGCGTCGGTCCGAAAGATTACCTCTCCGCTCGCGCTGGCGACCGCTTGGTTGACCGCGACAGCGACACCCCGCCGCTCGGTGTCGCGTACAACGGTTAGATCCGGCCCAGCGTGGCTGTCGAAGAACTCCCGTGCAACCGCGACCGTATCGTCCTCGCTCGCATCCGCGAGCACCACCTCGATCTTCTCCATCGGATAGGCGAGCGCCAGAACGTCTTCCAGTTTGGTTTCGATGATTTCGGCTTCGTTGTACGTGGGGATGACGACGCTGACAGGTGGTTCGACCGACTGCTTGGTGGCAGGGACGCCATCGGGATCGAGCCAGGCGTACACAAGGAGATAACAAACGTACGGAAGCGCTATGAGCACTCCCAGACCGCCTGTCGCAACGAACAGCTGTGTCGTGAGCCGCCTCATGACCGCCCCTACTCTAACCGTCCACAAAATGTCTCCGATGCGGTCCGTTCCTGTCGACTGAACGATGTGTCGACCGTACGCTGATCGACACTCCGGACGGGTTCCGACCACCGGTGTTCAGTATCGAACACCGGTGGCCGAACCCCGGCCGTGGTGGTCGACTGCAGAGGGCCGATGTCTGTATCGGTTCGTCGGCTGTTGTCCGGCCCCGTTTACAGCCTCCTCAACGCGTTGTTTCACAAGGCTTATGAGCTATTTGAAACTGTGTCGAAGCAATGAAAGATGCAGCAAGCGAACGTGTTGAGAACATCGCATCCGCCGAGGAGTCGCTCGTAACGCTCCTGCGGCGGGCCTACCACGTTCCCGTTCTCATCGCGCTCATGGCGTTCATGCTAGCCACGCGGCTGCGGGCACTGAGTCGGTTCCAAACGGGCGGTCACCCCAACTTCCGCGGTAACGACGCGTGGTATCATTTCCGAGAAACGACATATCTGCTCGACAATTTCCCGTCGACGATGCCGTTCGATCCGTGGACGAACTACCCGTCGGGGACCAACGCCGAGCAGTTCGGGACGCTGTTCGATCAGCTCGTCTCCGGCTTTATTTTGGTGACGAGTTTCGGTGATCCGTCGCCCCAGTACGCCGGGCTGATCATGCTGATTGCGGCCCCGGTGTTCGCTACTGCCGCGATCGTGCCTGCCTACGTCATCGCGGCCCGGGTTGCCGGGCGCGGTCCTGCGCTTGCCGGGATGGTCGTTCTGGCGCTGCTTCCGGGGACGATCCTCCAGTATTCGGTCGCTGGCTTCTACGACCACCAGGCCGCAGAGGTCTTCTTCCAGACGCTTGGCGTGTTCGGCTTCGTGATCGCCCTGTCGGTCGCCCAGCGGGAACAGCCCATCTGGGAGCTGGTCGTCGACCGTGATTTCGACGCGCTTCGTCGGCCGTTGGGCTACTCGGTTGCGGCCGGGGTCGCCGCCGCCCTCTACATGTGGGCGTGGCCCCCGGGGGTTCTTCTGGTCGGGTTCAGCGGGATCTTCTTCGCGGTCAAGCTGACCAGCGACGTGTATCACGGCCAGAGCCCCGAGCCGATCGCTTTCGTCGGCGCGGTCTCGATGACCGTCACCGGACTGCTGATGTTCGTGCCGCTCAACAGCGTCTCGATCGGGAGTGCAACGAGCTACACGCTGCTTCAGGTGCTGCTTCCACTCGGCGTCGGCTTCGGCTGTCTCTTCCTCGCTGCCTTGGCCCGTCTGTGGGAGGCCCGCGAGATCGATGTCTCGTTGTATCCCGTTACCGTCGGCGGGATACTCCTGGTACTGGTCGGCGTCTTTTCGAGTTTCTCCCAGCAGCTCACCAGTGCCGTCCTCAACCGTGTCGGGTTCAGTGTCAACGCGGGGACCCGAACGATCGGCGAGGCACAGCCGTTCCTCGACGGTGGCTCCGCATTCGGCATCATCTACAACGAGTACGGACTCGCGTTCTTCGCCGCGCTCGTCGCCGTACTCGTCGTCCTCGGTCGACCCCTGATTGCGAGCGGCGATCTCAGAAAAACCGGCTACGTCGTCGGCAGCCTCGCAACGGTCGGGCTGATCTATCTGGCAACACCGGTCGTCGACGCCATCGCTGGCCTCTTCGGCACCCAGTGGCAGGTCATCGGCCTCGTCGTTGCCGCCGGGCTCCTCGTCGGTGCGACGTTCCTCCACCGCTACGAGGCCCCCGAACTCTACCTGCTCGTCTGGGCGGCGTTTATCACGTCGGCCGCGTTCACGCAGGTCCGGTTCAACTACTATCTGGCGGTCGTCGTTGCGGTGTTCTGTGCGGTGTTCGTCTCGCAGGTCTTCGGCTATATCGACATCGAGACCATGGGCTCGTTCAAGGAGTCGATCCAGAGCCTCCAAGGCTGGCAGGTGATGATCGCAGTCGCCGTCGTGCTCATGCTTACCGCGCCGTTGTTGTTCCCCTTCGCAGGCTCGGCGTGGGCCAACGGTGACCGAAACGCTCCCGGTGCAGTCACGCAGTGGGACGACAGCCTCGAATGGATGAGCAGCGAGACGCCAGCCCCCGGAACGCTCGGCGGTGCGGACAACTCCCTGGAGTACTACGGCACCTACGACCGTCCGGACGGTGACTTCGACTACCCCGAGGGAGCCTACGGTGTCCAGTCGTGGTGGGACTACGGCCACTGGATCACCGTCAACGGCGAGCGGATCCCCAACGCCAACCCGTTCCAGCAGGGGGCAACCGAGGCAGCCGAATACCTGCTGGCACCCTCCGAACAGGAGGCCGCCGCCGCCCTCGGCGAGAAGATGGGCGAAGACGGTCAGACCCGATACGTGATGGTCGACTGGCAGATGATCTCGCCGAACTCGAAGCTCGGCGCGCCGATCGTGTTCAACGACAACGTCAGTCAGAGCGACTTCATCGACCGAGCGTATCCGCTCGTCGAAACCCAACAGGGCGAACAGATCGCCCAGCCGATTACGCTCCGGACTCAGCGGTACTACGACAGCCAGATGGTCCGGCTCTACAACTACCACGGGAGTGCGATCGATCCCCGGCCGATCGTTCTCGAAACCCAACCCCGGACCGAAGAGACGCCGAGCGGCCAGCAGGTCACGATCCCGGTGTTCGACCCCGAGACTGGCGTCCAGACGTTCGACACCCTCGAAGCCGCCCGCGACTACGTCAACGAGACGCCGAACACCCAACTCGGCGGCATCGGGGCCAACCCGACCGAACGTGTCGACGCCCTCGAACACTACCGACTGGTCAAAGCCAGCGAGTCGAACGCCGTCTCCAGCGCCCGCGAGTTCCAAAACGAGGTCTTCTACGACGCTCGCGTGACCAACCTCAGTATCAACCAACTGCTCGCAACGAGCCCGCGGTGGGTCAAGACCTTCGAGCGAGTCCCCGGCGCGACCGTCGACGGCAGCGGCGCGGCTCCCGGCGCGGAGGTCCAAGCGACTGTCGAGCTAGCCGTCCCTGAAACCGGTGGCACGTTCACCTACACCCAGTATGCGACCGCCGATGAGAACGGGGACTTCGAGATGACCCTGCCGTACTCCACGACGGGCTACGACGAGTTCGGCCCCGAAAACGGCTACACCAACACGAGCGTGCAGGCGACCGGCCCCTACACGTTCGGCTCGATCGCGACTGACGATGGGTTCGTGACGACCGTCGACGGTGCCCAAGCCAACGTCGACGAGGGCCAGGTCGTCGGTGCCAACGACAGCGCCGTCACCGTCGAACTCACCGAACAGTCGACCGACGTCCCCGGAGGCGCACAGACCGCCGAGAGCGGCGCGTAGCCACACCGTCTCCTCTTTTACCCGAGTCAGTTCACTGGCCGTCGACCCGTCGGGGTACTGATAAACCCGAACTACCAATGCCTTCGGTCCCCCAGCGAGTGGTAATGACGACACTCCGTGAGTTGGCAGGCATCTACCTCCGCGGCCTCGGCATGGGGGCGGCGGATGCGGTCCCCGGCGTCTCCGGGGGGACGATCGCGCTGATAACCGGAATCTACGAACGGCTGATCGGCGCGATCACCGCCGTCGACCCCGGTCGGATCCGGACTGTTCTCGGCGGCTTGCGGGCCGAGGGTCGACCCGAGGCACTGGCGGCGCTCCGGGAGATCGACACCCCGTTTTTGCTCGCGCTCGGCGCTGGCATCGCCACCGCGATCGTGACCGTCCTCCGCGTGATCGCCGTCCTGCTGGAAACCAACCCCGTCGAAACCTACGGCTTCTTTTTCGGGCTGATCGGGGCCTCCGCGCTCGTCCTCTACAGCCACGTCTCGCTGGCGACGCGTGGTCGACAGGTTGCCGCCGCCGGAGGGTTCCTGCTGGCGTTTCTGCTGTCGGGGTATGCGGCGGGAGCGCTGGGCTCGTCGCTGCCGGTGATCTTCGTCGCCGGGGGGCTGGCGGTCAGCGCGATGATCCTCCCCGGCGTCTCGGGGTCGCTCCTCCTCCTGATGCTCGGCCAGTACGAGTACATGTCCAACGCCTTGAGCCGGTTTACCGACGCGCTGGCCGGGCTCGTCGACGGCGGGGCGACGGCCGCCGTCGTCGACACCGCGACGCCCGTGGTGACGTTCATGGCGGGCGGCGTCATCGGGCTGCTGACGATCGCCCACAGCGTCCGGTGGGCCCTCGCCCACTACCGGGCGGCGACGCTGGCGTTTCTGGTGAGCCTCATCGTCGGCGCGCTCCGCGCACCGGTCGAACAGACGACGATCGAACTGGCCGACGCGGGAGCCGTGTGGACGCCCCGCGCAGTCGGACTGTTCCTCCTGTTTGCGGTCGGCGGCGCGGCGGCCGTGCTCGTCGTCGACCGACTGGCTGGCGGGATCGAACCGGGCCAGTCACAGCCCGCATAGCCCGGTTCGAGTCTCTGCAGACCTACATTATTCCCGCGCGACAGCGATGTTCCGGAGTTGGCCGCCACACTTCCGACAGGTCGACAGCCGCTTTTCGCTGGTCGTCCGGCGGCTGCAATCGACACACTCGAAGTAGTTCGTCTCCGGGGAGTAGGGGTCGATATCCGCGCTGTTCGGTATCATACAGCAGACTAGACTTCATCGGTGGTATAAACCTTTTTGCCGGTGTTTGTGATTGTATTTTAATACATAATGCCCATATAAGGTCAAATAAGCGCTTTTTGTCCGGATTGTCTGGACGTTCGTTTTGTCGGCTTCGCGGAGATCGTGGCTGGGCTTGTGATCGTGGCGTTGAGTCGTGGTGGCTGGGCTTGTGATCGTGGCGTCGGGTCGTGGTGGCTGGAAGTCGACTGTGGTACCCTTCGGGTCGACCGGCCCCCGACAAGACATATTTAAATTCACGGACGGCCTCCAGTTGTCGTATGAGCGTAGCGCTTCGTCGACCGACAGCACGGACGTGTGAACGGTGTGGGAGAGCCGAACAGTGGAACCCGTCGACCGATTCGTGGGAGATCGCCGACGACAAGCCGGGCAGCATCTACTGTATTCACGAGTGGGATATCAACGGCCGATTCATGCCGTTTGACGACGCCGAGTAGCTGCCGGTGGCTCGGTTCGGGCTCGAACCAACGAGTCATCGGCTATTTATGTCTCGGGGCCAGCTATAGGAGTAACCAACGCGCGGTTCCCGTGCAGTAGACGCGCAATCGACTCCGGGTCCTCGGCTTCGGCGGTGCGGTGCGGTTCGCTTTCGGCCTCCCCTGATCGTCTCGATTTCGTCGCTCTCTGTACGTGCGAACCGCTCCCGTTCGGCATACCTATGGAAATCGAAATCGCGACAGTAGGCGGCTACGAAGAGGTTGGGCGGCAGATGACGGCGGTCCGCATGGACGACGACATCGTCGTCTTCGATATGGGCCTCAACCTCTCGCAGGTACTGATCCACGACAACGTCCAGACCGAGCGCATGCACAGTCTGGACCTCATCGACATGGGCGCGATCCCCGACGACCGCGTCATGAGCGAGCTTCAGGGGGATATCAAGGCCATTGTCCCGACCCACGGCCACCTCGACCACATCGGTGCAATCCCGAAACTCGCCCACCGCTACGACGCTCCCGTCGTGGCGACACCCTTCACCATCGAACTCGTCCGCGAGCAGATCCGCG
>Ga0306874_100147_pt1 | contig 29333 bp, 31 predicted proteins | sample AntCluMetagen315_FD_190406 | JGI IMG/M metagenome (GOLD analysis project Ga0306874, IMG submission 190406) | Saline lake microbial communities from Club lake, Antarctica - Metagenome #315 (v2) (version 2) | ecosystem: Environmental > Aquatic > Non-marine Saline and Alkaline > Saline | place...
CATTCTCCGGATCACGTGAATTTGAATCAATCAGTACAAATCACGAGTTACTTGGGAGAAATTCGTCCACTATTGCTAATCCGACAAAGCCCGGAATTACCACAAATAGAGCGAAGCCAAAGGGAAAAAAAGAGTTTACAACGCTTATGTCCGAGGGATAGTTTATCAAATAAAGATTTGCCACCACCCAAATAGTGGTAAGAGTAATCCAACCACCAATTCCCAGCCATTTGCTATTCCAACGGCTCCAATCGATTCGAAATAATTTTGATTTCAATACGTCTATCATATGGTGAAATTACATTTTTTTGGATAAATATCCACGGTCTATTTTGCGCTGGTTAGTAACGACAGATGTCGAGTATATTGATAGACACGATCTGATCAATACGTACTCCCTGTGCCACTTATACTTCAATAAATTGGCTGTGGAATAAATGCGGAGACCGTGCTATATTGATCCTCTAAGTGTAGCAACTAGACCCACATTCGCCAAGATGCAAGACTGCGAGCGCACATCTCGCAAGAACGCACTCCAGAACGTGGCTAGAGTGTTCGATCTATTGCACCTGTCCACGGTCTGCCCAGGTTATTATTAGGCGTTCGCGCCACCCGTCAATCGTGAGGTAGCGGTGTTTGCCACCCATCCACCGACACGACCGAATACGAGGCCGAATATGGGGGAAAGACACAGGACTAGCCCGCTAGCGAAGATCCAGAATACGACTCTGGACAACGGCCATGCAGCCATCGTATCACTGATCGCGGTACTGACTATTGTCACAATGAGTGTGACCACTGCAAGGGTTCCACCGATGAAACCAGCACGGAGTCCGGCTTCATCAGGATTTGTTGAGCGGACTGCGGCGATAACTCCCGCAGAGAACGCTCCGATTACGATGATGCTACCGCCGATAGTCGCCTCTGAGTTCGGTAACTGATTTATGATGGCAGCGACAGGTAGCGAGACCACCGCACCGATGAGCGCGAACCGCCAAGCAGCAGGTAGAGTTTGAAAACGAGGATCTATATCCATACGTGTGTTTAATCGTTGGTTCAGAGACAGTATATGATTTTCGTAGGGTCAATCAATGAGATTTGATCTGCTATATCTATGCTCTAAGTGTAGCATTGGGTCGCGTAATCGAGTGATTCAAATCCTGATTAAGCACTGATGTGCGAGACTGAGAGGGCAAGTCGACCAACGCTCGAACGAATGTCTTCGCCGTGATCACTGGCGGTGACCAGGATCGGCTCGTTGAGCGCGACCTTGATCAGATTGTCTGTGAGCCGCCACAGATTATAGATCAGCGTCGATAGCACGAATTTATACAGGCAAAGCCGATAGTCCGTCGACGATGTCTTCGGCATGAGATCCTTGATCAACTTGTACTAGTTCTCGGTATCCCACCTCCAACTGTACCCGTTATCGAGAGACGGCTCGGCGTGCCAGATGAATCGCCTTCTCAGTAAAACGGAGAATATGCGACTTCGGGAGGGTCTTCATCTCGTGGAATTACGGGAGAATATGTAAAACTATGAGAACTCCAACAAATCCAAATATTAGAATGAGTGAACAGATATTATGGATATTCTGCTTCAAATCGCTGCGCTCGCAACAATAGCGCTCGGGTTAGCCTATATTGCTTTCCCACAGAAAATGTATATTTTTGATTTACGACACCAAAATGAAAATTTATCTGAATTATCTAGAAAAGGTGTTTGGATCTATCGGTTACTTGGAGTTGTACTTCTCCTAATAGGCATTCCACGGTTATTTTGAGTCGGAACCCTACAACTCACAATTTTTAGCCTTGTTTGGAAGCCAATATCACCGGTTAGAGGCGTCGGAAGTTGGTTCAACGATTCTAACAGCACATTTAACAACGAATTCACGGAACTGACCGAACCAAGTTCTCGCTCAAACGATCTCGCTGTATTTGCGTCGGGGCGCTAAAAATGTTGATTCGATATTTGAGCGTTGATGGTACGTCGTGTCATTGAGAAAAACATTGATTGCGACACCGTGACAGCCGGATCCGCGGTGCTTTATCACCGGTTTGATGTCCTCAGACAGCTGTATTGAATCACCATACAGCAGCGGATTTTATTATTTCACGAATTGAGATATTTGGTTTCGAACGCTCTTGATCCACCGTTCACAATTGGGTGTACAAGGCCGATCTACAGCCTGACTCTGGTTGGAGTCCGGATCACGTTGCGGTTGACGAAACTGTGATCTGACTGAACGATGAGCAATATTGGTATTACTCCGCAGTCGATTCCGAGACAAGCGAATTACTCTATACAATGCTTGAACCGACAATAACGGAGGTTCTCCTCATTCGTTTCTTACGGCAATTTCCGAGAAACACGACGTCTTCGATGCTGTGTTTCTCCTCTGAGTAAAGCAACACCCACAATGGCCCATTTTCTGTCGACCTTGCTGAGTAAAGCAGTTACAATAAGAGCCTTAGTGAGCATTGACACTCTCTCTGCCCCCAAGTAGAAGGCTTTCTTATCGACTTTCGGTAAATCGGTACCCATATACAATAAGTGGTGATCCGACGACACCGACGACAAAGAGCCCAAACAAAGCAAATCCAGCCGACAAAATACCAGAATTAACACCCGAAGTCAGAAATGTCGGGATCGTCCAGAGTGTGAGAAAAACAGGGATTGCAACGAGTAAAACTCCAATTCTGAGATACCGTTCACGCGCCAGAAGAACACCAATCAGTGGCAGTACTCCTGTCGCAACGGCAAGTACGATGCTATTGGGAGTTATCAGAACGCTCGTTCCGGATCGGAGCAGTATTATTGAACCCAACGCCACACCACCTGATGCAAGCGCCACTCCTGCTGCGGCCTTTTCGCTAAGTGGGCGGGTCTCTCCTCGAATAAATGATTGAAGCAACCAAAAACCAGTCGCAGTAAACGCGCCAGCGACAGAGAGTAACAGTGCTGCAATCGGTTTGGTAATCAAGTGACTAGCAGATACTCCTGTTTTAACGACTTCGACGGTGTAGTAGGTGCCGTCAGCAATAACAATCCAGCCAGATTCTATCTCACCAGTCACAGGCTCGCCGGTAGCGATGGCCTCCTGTGTCGTTGTGGAGGCTTCTTCGTACGGTGTTGCAACTTTTTGTGTGAAAGTTTCAGCATCGATGGGAGTCATCGTGATCGTCACTTCATCACCGGTTGATTCGAAGTGATACTCATAGACCGTTTGGTCGACGATAAGATACGAGAATCCCGATCCATCAATGTGGCTGAGATCGCCGTCAAGTTGGCCTGTGAACTCACCAGTCTCGATTGCAGTATTGACTGCCTCAACATGTGTCGTTGGCTGTGTATCACCGTTGAACTGCCGAACTTCAGGGGTGTACCGAAGTGGTTCGACGTTCTCGTTCGGATCGTACGGCTCCATCGAGTACGTTGGGTCCGCACCCGTCGACCCGAGGGCAATAAACGAGAGGATGAGTCCGACCCCGAAGACGAGAAGGACGAGCGCGGCAGCATACGGATGAGACCGTAGGAGGGACATATGTGTTTATACGACAACAGGATTGAAAGTAGTTCAATTTACTTATCTCCTTCAGATCTGAGTGTCGACGAACGATGTTTGATAAAACATTTGCCAGAACACTCAATCCTATTTAGCAGATAGGTAGCTTGATTGTCATGTAGAATGGCATTTTGGTCAATGCCTTCCACGCCATTATTCGCACCTGGGGAATTTTTCACGCAACGAACGCCATCTCTCCTGAGTGCTGGAATAATATTGTTACTCACAGGCATTGTTGCTGTCGCGAGTGCAGCACCTTACATAAATCAGGTCAGTTCTCGCCCCAGATCTGCGTTGAGACGTACTCGGCAACCACCGGTTCGTGGGTGAGCTCGACGAGGACACACTCGACGAATGAAACAATCGAGATTGGGCTCCGATCGTTGGGCACAATGAGTTCTAGATCGGCCCATGGTGGATCGCTCGTATACTCAGTCTGGTTCGGATTCAGTTGGTACTCTTGTGGGTTATATTCAGTCGACATAGTTTGTAGTCTAGAAGGCGGCTTTGTGCGCCCTCACCCCCTCAGGGGGGGCGATAAAATGCGGAGTCGTAACGAACACAAACAGGTCTGTATGCTGACCGAAGCCACTACGGCGGATTCGGTTGTTGGAGTTGACGAAGGTGACCGGTCTCAACCATATTCTAACTCAGATTAGTATGTCTGTGGAGGCTGTTCGAGGATCTCGAAGATCTCCTTTGCGCGATATTCCTTGTTCCTGCCCTTACCTGTGACTTCTTCAAGAATGTCGTCTTCTTCGAGGGCAGTGATTGCACGATAGGCAGTCGACTGTTCGACATCGAATAAATTCTGCACAGTCTGGGTCGTGAGATAGGGCTGTTCGAAGAGGGCACAGACGAGTCTGTGTTTGGTATACGAGATGCCGCCATAGTCTTCTTCGTACTGTCGTCGAAGCTCATCGAGTGCAAGCGTCCTGTTGACGGATTCTTCGGCTTGTTGGGCAATCCCGCGGATGAAAAACGAGAGCCACGACTCCCACTGTCCGTCGAATCGAACGCTATCCATTCGATCTACATACTCGGATTTGTTTCGGTTGAAATACTCACTGAGATAGAGGTTGGGATGCTGAAGGTAGCCCGCATCGTACAACTGGAGTGTGATGAGCAGTCGACCGAGTCGACCATTCCCATCCCCGTATGGATGGATCGTCTCGAACTGATAGTGGAACAAGGCGATATCAACAAGTGGGTGGTAGCTTCCCCCAGTTCGATAATATGTTATCAGAGCCTCCATGAGACCCTCGACGGCTCCTGGAACAGGTGGGAGAAAGTCCCCGAGATGATTTGGGATACGCTTGTATGTGCCGACTGTATCGGTATCGACTCGATCATCTGGAACCCCGGTGAGGAGCCTCTCGTGGAGCGAATGGAGAAGTCCAACGGTGATGTTCTCACCTTCGTCAATGGCTTGTATCCCATCTTCGACCGCCCGCTCGTAATTCAGAACTTCATGGGTATCTTTCGTATCCGAAGGCGAAGTAACCGCCTCGATGGACACCACATCGGCAGATTTGTCGAGACTACGAGTCTCAAGGCTATACAGGGCGTTATAGTCGATGTCTGCTCCTTCAATTTCGGCCGACTCCATTGCCTCTTTGCGGAGTAACGAAGTGTAGAGAACCGGTGGAAAATCAAGCTCACGGCTGATACCACTGAGTTGGCCGAGCCAAAAGGTAGCCGTAGCAAGTGTTTCATAGAATTCGTCGGTGAGTTCCAAATCCTGTGACGGTGGTAACGGATCGGGCTTGTAATATGATGTCTGACCGTATTCGACAAGTCGTCCCGGAGCAGACTCGCCCAAATCAGCTTGCTTCATGCACGTATATCCTCTAGGACACACCCATGTATGAATCTAACTCTGCCAAATGCATACTCTGTAGATCTGGGCAAGCAATGAATGCATCATAGTGGTTGATTGCAGCGTAGCATTGATTGTCGAGCTGTCTTAACCAACAAAAGATGATCTAACTAGCAACTGTTGGTTAACACTCATACGGCTAGTCTCGAAGCTCTGCGACCGATCGGCCAACCTCTCGGACATGCTCGCTTCGCTCAAGATCCAGTTCCTCGGCGAGATAGTCGACGGTCTCTTCGAGGTTCATGATGAGAAACAGTCCGCCAAGCAGTATGAATTTGCTGTTGAACAGCCAACCAAACTCATTCCAGACTGGCAGTCGCGAGCAAAACAAGCCAATTCTCTCATCAAACCATTGTTCAACCGCCCCACGAATTGTAGCCCAGCTGAGACAGTCACGCCGACTTGATCCCCAGTCGTCTGTTACACTTCGGTCTCGGCCAGTCGGTTTGCTTCGTCGACATAGATAGCAGCCTTCGCAATCGCACAGTGTCGACGCGTCGACTGCTATTGTCCAATATCATTCCATTCCTCGTTGCCGGGTTCGAGTTTGATCACGAGATCCTCAGGACTCTGCCCACCGAAGCGTTTGTATACATTGCAAACATAGCAAACGCTATGGGAACGATTTCCGCACGAGTGCCTGATGAGTTGGAGACAGAACTTGAGACCTATCTCGAAGACGAGAACCTTGACCGATCCACGGCAGTTCGAAAACTACTCTCAGAGAGTCTCGAAGACTGGCGTCGACACCAGGCACTTAAACAGCTGTCCGATGGGGCGGTGACATTCAGCAAGGCGGCCGAACTCGCAGAGATGTCTGTCTGGGATTTTGCTCAGTTAGCCGAAGATCACGATATCACGTGGGTCGATGACGACCATCTCGATGACGATCTTGAGGCACTCTGAATGTGGGTCTTCGATGCAACGCCACTCATCTATCTCGCGAAAGTCAACCAACTCACACTGATCTCAGAGCTCGACGAGTCGTGTGTCATTCCAGAGCGCGTCTATACCGAAGTAGTTGATACAGGCATCGAACAAGGCTATCCGGATGCTCGGCGTATCGAACAAAGCGTCGAAGGTGACATGCTCAACGTGATTTCAGTAGAAGACGATGAGTTCTTTTCACGAATTCAACGAAATCCCAAGCTAAGTGATGCTGATATCTCTGTTTTGGCTTGTGCATACACACATGACGGTGTGGCCGTGATGGACGAGACATATGGACGCGACGTCGCATCGACCGAGGGAATCACGACACGCGGCACTGCATACCTTGTGTTGTACCTTGCTAGCCAGAACGTTATCAGTGTTGAGAAAGCACGAACAGTGATCGACGAAATGGTAGAGGAGGGGTGGTACTGCTCACCCAGTATGTATGCGAAAATCGTCCAGAAACTCGATTCATTTTCTGGGTGATTTGAGGGCTTGTTTGATAACAGGGTTAGCAACTCGGTCCCAGTCATCTGTCACACTTCGACCTCGGCCAGTCGGTGTGCTTCGTCGACTTGGATAGCAGCCTTCGCAATCGCAAGGTTGCGACGTGTCGACTGCCACTGGTCGACATCACTCCATCCCTCGTCGCCGGGTTCGAGTTCGATCACGAGATCCACGGGACTCTTGACGCCATAGGTCTCACGGAACTCCGAAGCCGACTTCTTCATTTTCGAAATTAGTTCTACTTGTCAATTGAAGTAATTAGGCTCAGTGCTTTTGCCCATCTGAGGCCTGCACTGAAGTGGAGATACTGAAAAAGAGCCCATCGGACACAGCCCCCTGTCTGATAGTATGATGTGTCTTGTAACATCCCCCCATACGAGACCACATCAGCAAACCTAATTGACGTCGCAGCCGGACAAAAGCCCATCTTCGGTATCTCTGCCAGCAAACCCCCAAACGGACACTGACACAGCAAGACGGCCATTCCCCCCAGAATGGCCTGTTGCTGGATTATCAGTCTGCCTGGTTTCCAATACGACTGCTGCATTCCCCCATACAGCAGACTGAGTGGAACTCAATCCACGTTTGTATTCAAGACGGCTGGGAATATAAAGAGCGAAGCTGACTAGTCAGTGTGTGGCTTTCCCCGATGCTTCGAATAATTTTTCGAAGACCGAATGTTCGGCTTTGCGGAGGTGGCGATTGTAGGTTTGTCGGGTGATTCCCAAGCGATCTGCTAACTCGTCGCCTGAACTTGCCCGTGGGGTCTCAAAGTAGCCGCCATAGTAGGCTATCTGTACGGCGGTGAGCTGCTTTTCGGTCAGAACATCCTCGACGATATTGTACAAGAGCCGCGGCGAGTAATCGAGTTCGTGAGACACCACTTCAATATCTGAATGCACATGCCGAATTTCTCCAAGCGCAGTTCGCAGATCAAGATCCCCCGGTAGTTTTCCAGTACACACAGGTCGACCATCCGACTGTGTTTTGATCAGAGAGATCATTTTCCCTCCGAGTTGGTCAAAGACCAACGGTATGTTCAAGCCATCTACATGAACTTCTAGGCGACAGCCTTCGTCAGTCGACTGGAGTAATTTCGTATCCAGGACGGTGGGATCTTGGGCGAACACTTCGTATACTGTTTTTGTTGGAATGCCAGTTGCGGTGAGGTACTCAAGTGCGGTCCCATTAGGGAGTCTCACAACCTCATCGATATCGATCTGGAACTCGGAATCAGTAGCAGCCACAAACGGCTCGAAAAGCTGTTCTGAAGAGAGTTCGATCAGTCGAGTCTCCTCACTCGTTAATTTCTCTTCGCGGTCTTTCAGCGCTGTCGCATCTTCTATGCCGACAACAATATAGTCGACATCTCCACTCTCAGTAACTACGGGTGCTGAGTTACTCGACAACCATCGTTCAGTCCCATCTGGGAGTTCGATCCCGTGTTCGAATCCATACACTGCTTGTCTCGTTTTCAAAACTCGGGTGATTGGGTGTTCATCCACAGGGACTGGCGTTCCATCGTCGTAATAGATGTTCCATTCTGGTTGTTTGTAGGTCCGGCTCGTGATCTCACTCCGTTCGAGGCCTAACATCTCTTCAGCACGTTCGTTCGCAAATTCGATCGTACCAGAAGGGGCGACAACAACGATACTCACTGGGCTGGCCTCCAGGATCTGCTCGATGAGTGTATGTTCACCTGGGATACGAACAACTCCACGAATGCTGTCGGATTCAGTACGCAGATGAGCTATATCACCCACTTTCGGTGGTCGCCACCAAACTCGTGTGTGGTCCTCAATCAGTTTGGTCTTCAACAGTCCTTGACTACTCAGAGAATCCAGTGTGGCCTGCACTACAGATAGCTCACATCCCACAGCACTGGCAACCTCTTCCGTAGTGAGAGGCTCTGTAGGATCACTCACCGTATCGAAGGCCTTGAAAATCTCTTGCGTATCGAATTGGCCCAAACGATCCATTATTTACTCTAGGTGTGTACGCAAATAGACGTTGTTGACTATTTTCTTGATAGTCGGACTTCGGGTTTAATAAACAAAGAAAGAATAAAATTAGGCTACCCACCGGACTCAGTCCTCGACTGTTTTTTCGAGTTCTTCAGAGAGTCGTTTGAGACAGGTTTCGAAGAGGCTCAGTGGTGCTTCGCCCTCAACATCGTCTGGATCAACACAGAACTCACCAGTCGAACTCACGGTGAATCTGACGTCCCTCTTCGTTCAATAGCGGACCGACGACCTCACTGACGCCATCGAGAATCTCCGCTGATCTGATTGGCGGTACGTCCCCAGTGAATTCAGCGATTTCATCACTGCCAACGCTGTAGACGACACGTCCGAATCCGGCTTTGATCATTCCAGTAGCACACATCGAACACGGCTCTGTACTCGTATACATGACTGTCTCGGCGCGCTCATCGGCCGCAAGTTCCCGACAGGCCCGATATGCCAGATGGAGTTCGGGATGTCGACGGATATCGTCTTCTGTGACCACCCGATTTGAATCAGCCATGATGACCGAGTCGTCGCGGACGAGAACACTCCCGAAGGGCCGATCACCGCGGTCTGCGGCCTCATGTGCGAGCCCAAAGGTTCTACGCATGTGCGATTCGTGATCGAAGTCCTCAAAGTCTGAATCTGCCATGTTTGTATACTGATCCGGTCTGCATATAGTTCCACTTCAGCACGGGACCTGAGACAAGTACATCGACTCGCTCCCAATCGTCTGTCACACATCGGCCTCGGCCAGTCGATGTGCTTCGTCGACGTAGATAGCAGCCTTCGCAATCGCAAGGTCGCGACGTGTCGACTGCCACTGTCCGACGTCACTCCGTCCCTCGTCGCCGGGGACCAGTTTAGTTACGAGATCCTCTGGACCCTCAACGGGTAGGTCTCACGAAACTCCTTGCTCTTTTGGGCATCATCGACGTGGTCGACAAGCTCGTCGATCCAGTGTTCGATCGTGCTGTGCATCTCATCGTGTCGAGTGTCGCTCTCCTCGAAGGAAACCGATGTCTCACTGGGTGTAGCCATGATATTCACACGACGAGTTCTGTTTCTTCAGAACGCGCCGCATCTCCTTGGGGCGCGAAAAAATCGGCATCAACAGCAGTCTTAACCAACAAGATTCGTAGTTACCACTGTTGTTGGTTAATAACACGTGAGCCCAGAAGGAATCAGTGAGTACTCTGTTACTCCACTTCGACCCGGATCTCGTCGGCCCGTCGCTTGAGTCGGTGGAGAATCAGAACTCGGCGTTTGTTTGCATTTTCGTAGGCGACACACGCCCGCAGCGTCTCCATATCCTTGATCGTCGCTATCCCAGCGTCGACGAGCCGTGTGTTCGACGATTCGAGACGCTGTTGTGGGGTGAGGCTACTCGGTTCTGTGGATTGATCTGCTGAATTACTCAAATTAAATCGTCTCCACCCTTGGTGAGGCGATGAAAAAATCTGGTCGACTCGCTACTTAGTTACCTCTGGGGGTTGGATCTGCCGTGTCGATTCCGGAAAATTGTGAGTGTATTCTCGAAGACACTCAGTGTCGTTCGAGCTTAGTACAAACGTGGAAATCAAGCAGTCGACAAGCAATCATCGATGTCGGTGAGTCTAAATAGAGACCAATTGTCTCCCAGACGCTCTTCGAGGCCGTCGACAAATCCACTTTTCGAGAATAACACAAACTCTTCTGTCCGATCATCCGGTCCCCATCGAACTTTCGGGGCCTTTGCCTGTAAGCTATCCACGAGTGCCTCTCCGACTGGTTCTGAGGTCCATTTACACTCACCGAACAATATGCGGTCATCGGCTGGTGCAAGCCCGACGATATCTATCTCGTCTTCCCCGTACCACCAGCGACCGACTTCCGAGTACGACTCGAAGGTGCCATTTCGAATACCCTCCCAGATGACTTCCTGGCATACATCTTCGAAGGTCGCCGCAACGTGAGTTGGAAGATCTGGTTCGATCGTCCCCTCATAGACGATATCGGGAGCTTCCTCAATGCTGGATCGATTCGGCTCAACATACCGGAACCAAAAGCGGAGGAACTCGTCAGCGACGTAGTACCGGGACCGCTTCGATTTCTTGGCCGAAGCAGTCACAGGAACTTCACGGTCGACGAGCCGAAGACGCCGAAGGGTCTGGAGATATTTCGACAGCGGGCCCACATCAATTCCTGTCGCACCTGAAATCTTGTTTGGAGTCGTATGACCCAGTGCAACTGCTTCAAGAATACTCATATACCGGGCTGGATTTCGGAGTTCTGTCCGAAGGAGGAACTCAGGTTCATTGTACAGCACTGCTGTCGATGACAGGATTTGTGATCGTACGTTGTCGGCGAGTGATTGGGCGTAATCGAAGAGTGTGAGATACATGGGCGTCCCGCCAGTAATTGCGTAGGACCGAATCGAGTCTGCGGTATCGTAGTCGATGACTTCGCGGGCCTGTGTGAACGAGAACGGCGTTACATCGAACTGTGCGGTTCGTCGACCGTATAGAGGACTCTCATGGCCGAGGACTTCTGACTCCATCGTACTCACACTCGATCCACACAGAACCACCATCGAATCCGTCTCTTGGAGTTGCTCGTCGACCAATCCCTGAAGGTATGATGGGAGCGAATCGTTCTCGGAAACGAGATATGGGAACTCGTCGATGACGACCACGAGATCTTCGGTGTCAAGTTTGTCTCCGAGATAGTCGAAGGCCTCATCCCACCCATCAATTCGGGGCACACGCTCGTCGAAGTGGTCTGCAATCTGGTCGACGAACTTCTCGCGTTGTCGATGCTCGGCTTCTTGTGCGGCTAAAAAATAGATGTGCGGTCGGTCGGCACAGAATTCTTTGAGCAACTCGGTCTTTCCGACACGACGTCTCCCGTATACGACGACAAAATCGTGGCCTGAGGACTCGAAGGCACTACTGAGGGCGTCGAGTTCCTCGATCCGATTATAGAAGGTCATACTCTAAGTAATCATTAGTACGATAATAACTTATAGGTTGCGAGAATAGGTCCTTCGACGCCAGTGGAAACTCCCCAATACCTGTTTGAATACACCCTCGGTATGTTCGGCTCTGTTGAAGCCTTCAGAGGCTGATAGTTTGGTTCGACTATGCTGAATACACAGCGCGTATCTTGTAATCAAATCTTAGTGGCGATTTTACCCATCTAACACTCTGCCCACACCCAATCGATACCGTCAGACTCGGTGACCTGTGCGAGGATATCACCTTGACACGTATCGGTCTCCATCGTGAAACTGTCAGCTAATCCATCGACGGTGACTGACACGTTGAACTCTTCAACACCATCGGGATTTGCCTGACGAGTGTTGTAAGCCGTGACCGTTTTGTCCGGTTGGAGGGTATACGTCTGGTTGTGAACTGTTTTTCCTGTCTTTTCCCGACGTACGGCCACTGTCATGTTTACTGGTTCGGATCGCATGTTTTCAATCGCAATTTGATGGTCCGGTTCTGGCTGTGGTGTAAGTGGGCCTTCCCCCTGTCTTCCCGAACAACCAGTTACAGTAAAAGCCAGAGACAACCCAGTTAGCTGGAGCAGTTTACGCCGGTTCATACGTATCGCGTTGATTTCGTTTGCATAATATGTTTGTGAACAGTCAACCAAAATTTGAATCAGGGTGCCTGTCGGTTCTTACCAAAGTGGATAGAGAATCCAGTCTGGCCTCTGTCGAGGGGCCATGCAAGATAGAACCTCTGTATTCAGCAACCGGTACCTATCAGTCTCAGATGATTTCAACAGAGCTGCTGGACCCCTAATATACAGTAACGGTAGCTTGAGCCGGGCCAGAACCTCATTCATAGTTTTCAGATAGACTGCATAGAAGTGAATCAGTTTCGCACTCTCAGACACTCGTTCAGAGAGGTAGTCCTTCAATCGTATCTCGATGTGCTCGGACAGTGGTTGGCGTCACATTTGCAGCATCGGCGGCTGCCCGTTGTGTGAGCGGTTGGCCGTATTCCTGACTAGCACAGTAGAGACACGCTGCTGCGAACCCAGAGGGACGGACACCGACTGTCTTGTCGACTGTCTCCGAGTGTTCGGCCAACCGTTGGGCTCGATGTCGAACCTGATCCGAGACGCCGAGTTCGGATGCGAGCCGTGGGACGAACCCACTCGGCCGAATTGGTTGGGTAGGCAGTCCGAGTTCCTGGTTCAATACTTTGTACGCATTCATCACTCGCTGCTGATTCACTCTGGCTAACTCAGCAATTTCCTCGATTGTTCGTCCGAGCCCGTTGCACCGACACGTTGCATACACACTTCCTGCTGCTATCGCCTCAATTGAACGGCCACGGAGGAGATCTTCGTTCTGCGCACTTCGGAAGAGCTGGCAGGCTTGATTTCGGATCGATGCTGAGAGTCCAAGGGCACTCGCGATTCGACGGACCTCACCGAGCCCGTATGCCAAATTTCGGTCTGCTTTCGACCCGAATCGGCCACGACTGTGCTCCCGGCGCATCCTGGAGAGTCGACTGCGCTTCGATCCAGCGAGCTGGTTACCGTTGCCATCTCTCCACCGCCCGATCTCGGTCGACAAGCCGTTGTCGTGACGCGCCACCGTCCGTGGCGGCCCCACTCGTTTTTGCGATTCTGAGTGATCGGTAGAGTGTTGCCAATCTGGGCCGTGGTCAATTCGCTGTTCATCGACGATTAGGCCGCAGTCCTCGCAGGCGGTTTCAATGCTGTTCGTCCGTACCTGACCACCGCACTCAGCGCAGGTGGGAGTTTGGTCACTCGATACATCCTCATCGAACGTTTGGGCGTAGATTTCTCTGGTAGACATCCTAAACACGCGAAGTGCTTTCTGCACACCCCGCACCCCTCAGGGGGTGAAAAAATACGCGGGGCGGTCTACTCTGGGAGTTCGCGTCGACCAGTCTTCACGCATTCTGGTAATGATTCTGGGAGGAACCTCGTAGAGATAGAACGCATCGAGAGGGAAGGCCGCGGATGAATACAGATCAGACCACGATCAGGAAATAAAAGATACGTAGATAGTATAAACAATCATCAAGAGAACTTATTCCAGAATATGCATGTAATGGTAAAGGTCGATGTATTAACACTACTGTGGTCGAACGTTAGCGCATAGGTATGCTCAGTGACGGCCGGGGAATTGAAATCAGCGAGGCACTTCATGAAATGGCACAGGAACCTGTTATCGTTCTCTTTGCGCTGTTGACTCAGTTAGGTGACGTCTGGTTTCTCTTTTTGTTGGGTGGCATATACTACATCGTCGGTGATAAGTTCCCACAGTGGGGTGTTGAGCGGCGACGTGGTCTGTTCGTCCTCGGACTCTTGCTCACATATGTTGCCCTCATTGGGGTGCTCAAGGAGTTCTTCATGCTTCCACGACCGCCAGGAGCTGGCACACCGCCAGATATTCAATGGATTCCGTCCGTCGTTCAAGGAATATTCGCTAATATCTCGACCGGAGATGGGTATGGATTCCCAAGCGGTCACGCCCTCGGGAGTACGCTGGTTTGGGGTGGATTTGCGCTCGTTATGGGAAAAGACAAGCTTTCGCGTGTATGGCTTGCCTTCGCAGGCGTTGTAATCGTCATCGTCTCGCTTTCGAGAGTCGTCTTGGGGGTTCATTATCTCATTGACGTCGTAGTTGGAGTCGTCATCGGGGTGGTCGTGCTGAGCGTACTCTACAAAATCGCTGATAGCGGCACTAACCCTAGTCGGGTTCTCGGGGTGGCCATGAGTATCGGGGTTCTAGGATTGCTTCAGGGAGTTACTTTTGAAAGCGTAGCCGCAGTCGGAAGCGCTGTTGGCGCGTGGCTCGTTTGGCGTGTCGTCGCTGATTCAACACCAGCCCACCCATCAAGTCGACGTGAGATTGTTGCAAGCCTCGCCGTCTTCGGACTTGCAAGCGCCCTCTTTGCACTCTTGTATTCGGTTAAACCATCACTGCTGGTGACGTTTTTCGGCAGTATTACTACCGTCGGCGGTATTGTCGGAGCACCGTTGATTGGAAAGAAACTCGTCGAATAGTCAAGAGAACGAGACCTACTCAGCGTTACAGTTCGCCCCGACAGTTCACTCGGAACAGAATTTTCCTGCTGAATATCATAAAAATCCAGCTCTGTTGAAATCCTTAGAAAGTGATATATTCTGCTTCAATTACGGTCAATACAGAGTGTAGATTCAGCGAAGTATCTTAGATAACAGTGGGCGTCACGAGAGACGGACTAGTCGGTGGCGTAGAATACAACCAATTTGGATGAACAGACTCTAGTCATGTAGAGAAACTTTATGTTTTCATCGTTTGTGACTACAATTTGTGCCCGAACAGCCCTCCAATACAGAGATTGATATCGGACTTATCGCCCAGACAATCTTCGTTCTCGCCGTGGTGATCGGCATCCCTTCGGCGTTTGCGCTCGATGGACAACTCCGCTCTCTCGCCTTCATAATCCTAGCCATCCTGCTGCTCGTAGGCTTTCTCGTCGTCGGTTACCGCCACGCACGCCGACAGAAGTCTCTCCACCAGCACATCGCTTTTTTAATAGTTTGGTTCGGCAGTTTCCCTCTAGCGGGCCGGCTCGCCCGCACAGCAAGCGGCCACCTCCCAGAGCCGATTCCCGACCTCTTGGCAATAGGCGTCACGCTCGGTGCACTGTGGATCGGTTCACGGCTTGCCTACGGTGGTGCACTGACCCGGGCGCTGTTTGGGTCAGACTGAGACTTCACGAGGAGACTGAACTGGTCAGTCGAGGTCCGGCCACTTCCAATACAGGTGTTCTATGTCGTATTCGCACCCTTCAGCGACCGGACGTTTCAAGCAATAACATGTCTGAACAATAGGATTTCAACAGAGCCGTATACTTTTGATCCCGTCATATGAGTGTATTTATTCTATGTGACATATTCGCCCGATAACGTTGGAAGTAGCGTGCAGAGCTACTGCACGGCCTGTTCAATACGATGAGTCAACAGTTCGTAGGAGGTTCCACAGAACGATTTGGGCACAAAATCGGTCACGCCACGCTCGAAGGCCGCCGCAACGGTGTCGGCAGACTCCTCGCCGGTAAAGAGTATAAACGGTAGTCGCGGGTAGGCCTCCCTGATCGCCGCGAGGAACTCGAAGCCGTCGGTCTCGGGCATCGTTAGATCGCTCAGTACACAGTCGACTCCACCCCTCGAAAGGCGGTCGAGACCGGCAGCGGGCGTGAGGGCAGTCACCACCTCGAAACCGTGGTTGGAGAGCATTTCGGCGTGGATCTGCGTCGCACGACGGCTGTCGTCGACGTAGAGGACCCGTATCCGATTACACATGGCGGTACTACTGGCTATCAGGGCATAACTCTACGACCGTCATGTGACGGGTTTTAGGAGTGAAGTGGGGAAATCGGCTCTAGGAACCGTCTCAGACGGGGTGATGGGGTACGCAACCGGCTCAAGCCCAACTGACGGCAGTCGAGGGGGAACCGTCTACAGCACCCCCGCATCAATGAGTCTCCACTGTCGCGTGCGATTTCTAACTCGGAGTACCGTCACATGACGCACTACCGCTTAGGTACCGTTCGTTCGTGAACTCCATATGTTCAAATTATACAGACACTCCGGGCTTGGAGACATATGCGGCCGAATTCGGGAGGGCAGTACCGAATGAAACGCGGTCGAGGGATTGTTTGGGCTGGGTTAGTCGTCTGTCTGCTGCTCGCTGGGGGTGTCGTCGTCGGTTCGTTGGCCGTCGGGGCCCAATCTGACACCGCAACTGCACCCGTCACCAACGAGTCAGCGTGGCCGTCGTTCGGGCTGGGACCGGACGGTAACCGAGCGCTGTCGAACGGCACCGGACCGGTCGAAACAGGTGTCGTCCAGTGGAACTACACCACCGGTGGGATCGTCCATTCGTCGCCAGCGGTCGTCAACGGGACACTCTACGTCGGGAGTGACGACAACAAGGTGTACGCCTTCGATACACAGACCAGTAGTGAACAGTGGAATTTCACCACTGGAGGGTCGGTACTCTCGTCGCCAGCAGTGGCGAACGGAACCGCCTATGTCGGGAGTTACGATAACAGGATCTACGCGTTGAATGCCACCGATGGCACCGAACAGTGGAACTACACCACCGGTGGTGACGTGTGGTCGTCGCCAGCGGTGGTCAATGGCACCGTCTACGTCGGGAGTGACGACGACACCGTGTACGGTCTCGACGCACAGACCGGCAGCGAACAGTGGAACTACACCACCGGTGGTGAGGTGCGATCGTCACCAGCAGTGGTGAACGGAACCGTCTATGTCGGGAGTTACGATGGTGAAGTCTACGCGTTGAATGCCACCGACGGCACTGAACAGTGGAGCTATTCCCGCGGCGGCCCCGGAACTGAGCTATCGTCGCCAGCAGTAGTCAACGGTACCGTCTACATCGGCGGTGTCGGCGGATCGGTATACGCGTTGAACGCCACTGATGGCACCGAACGGTGGAAGACAGCAACCACTTTTGACGTGCAATCGTCGCCGACGGTGTGGAACGACACGGTGTACATTGGAAGCAATGAAGACGTTTATGCGCTGGATACAACCACCGGCACCGAACAGTGGAGCTATCCCACCAACAACAAGGTGTACTCGACGCCGACAGTCGTCAACGGAACAGTGTACGTCGGGAGTTACGACAACAACGTGTACACGCTTGACGCGGTGAAAGGCACTGAACAGTGGACCTACACCACCGGCGGGTTCGTGTTCTCCTCACCGACAGTCGTCGACGGCATTGCCTACTTCGGGAGTGAAGACGGGAACCTGTACGCACTCCACGCCGACGACTCCGTCCCGATACTCTCGGAATACACTGTCTCGAATCCATCGAATCAGAACATTGCCGTTCGGTTCAATTCGGATAAACTACTCACCAACCTCTCGGCCTCGATCAGTGGGACCGAATCGGCCACGCTCTCGACGAGTGATTTCACACCGACGGTCGACACCGATGGCAACGTGACATATGAGGCTATCTACACGGCAGGCAGTGAGGGTAGCTACACGGCAACGCTCGATACCGCCGCAGACGGTGCAGGCAACGACGCCGCCACCAGTCAGGCAGAGTCTGTGGTCCTAGATGCACCACCGACAATCTCAGCGTACGCTGTTTCGAATCCATCGGGCCAGAACGTCACGGTTCGGTTCAACGCAACTGAACAGCTTTCGACGATCTCGGTCTCGATCAGCAACGCTGAGTCGGCTACGCTCTCGTCGACCGATTTTACAGAGACGGCCATCACTGGTGGTAACTACACGTATGACGCGAGCTACACCGGAATTAGTGACGGTACCTACACCGCAACACTCGATACTGCCGCAGACGCCGCGGGCAACGACGGCGCGACCGGCCAACAGGATTCGGTGATCGTGGATACGACGCCGCCGACGGCGGCTGCAGGCGAGAACCAAACCGTCGATGAGGACACCACTGTCCAGTTCAACGGCTCGAACACCACTGACAACACTGGAATCGCCAGCTACAACTGGAGCTTCGGAGATGGGATGAACGCGACGGGCCAGACAGTCACTCACACCTACACCGACTCCGGCGAGTACACCGTGACACTGACGGTCGAAGACGCAGCGGGTAATCAGGACATCGATACGAGTACCGTCACCGTTGAGTCCAGTAGTAACGGTGGTAGTGGTGGTAACGGTGGTGGCGGTGGCAGTAGTCGATCTACAGACACCGGGTCGACGGTGACGGTTGTTCCTGCACAAGAACCAGAATCCTCGGATAGCGACGACTCGTCGACCCGTGGCTCTGAGGCTGCTGACAGTATCGACAGCCAATCAGTGGCTGTCCGCGGTGTCTCCCGGGGTGAACGAGTCAGCGTCGACTTCACCACACCCGACGAAGACCGCACGGCAACCGATCAAGACGAGTCGACCGGCGACTCCGATGGCAGCGATGAGCCGACACCACGACAGGTTCGAAACATTGTCCCCGATGGACTTGACATTCAGTTCGCCGAGGCGGGAGATTATGAGTTCACCGTCCGGACTCGTGACGCCGACACCAGCGACAGTGCCGAGTCGGAACCGAGCAGGACTGGCGACTCCGGGTCGGCATTCCGATCCGATTTCTCGACGAACAGCCTCAGCGACGATGGGGTTCGATTTGCGCGTGAGACGCGCCAGCGACCGGTCGGATTCATCGAGGTCGACACAGAGTTCGAAACTGAAGCTGTCGAGACAGCGACACACCGCTTCCGGGTGCGGAAGAGCTACCTCGAGTCGACCGACGCGTCGGTCGAGAGCGTCAGACTCTACCGTGACGAGATCGCTCAGTGGCGGGAACTCGACACCCAACAGGTCCGAGAAACCGAGGACTACTATTTCTTCGAGGCCGAGACGCCCGGCTTCTCGGTGTTCGTCATCGGGACGAGTGCGCCGGTTTTCGAGACAACTGACCAGCAGTTGATCGGGTTCGACGAGTCGACTGGCGGGGTCGAAGCCACCGTCTCGGTCGAAAACATCGGCAGCAAAGCCGGAACCTATGACGCGGTCCTTTCGGCCGACGGAGAAACCATCGGTACTGCTGAAGCCTCCGTCGACGCCGCCGAGCGCGCTGACGTGACAGTCACCGGCACCGTCGAGACGGACGACCCGGTGACGCTCAGGCTGGCCGGGCAGTCGCTCGGCGACGTCACACGCACCAAACCAACACCGGTGCCGACCGACCCAGAGCAGTCCGGACTCCGTCTCGTCGGCGTCCTCCTGGGCGTGGCCGTTGTCGTGATCGGTGGGCTGTTGTGGAGTCGACGGAAGAACGGCGAAGAAACCCAATAGAGAGAAATCATCCGGTATCCAAGAGCCACCCGCAACTACGGGTCGACGCCTCAGTCGACGTCTGGCTTGGCGACCGGGAGACAGACCGTGATGGCAACTCCCCCAAGCGTCTCAGCGTCGCTGATCGTGACACGACCACCGTACTGCTCGATGAGCGTGTCAACGAGATATAAGCCAAACCCGGTGCCGTCACTGCCGGGCAGCGTCTTGCCCTCGGTGAACACCGACTCGCGGTCGGCTTCCGGGATACCCGGACCGTTGTCGGCGACAGTTATACATGCCATTTCGTCTTGGACTGCCCCCGAGACGACGACCTCGGGGGCGTCGGTGTCGTTGTGGGCGATGGCATTGGTTAGGAGGTTGCGGAACAGCGCGCCGAGCAGTTCGTTGGCCGTCACATCGACTGCGGGCACCCCATCGAGGCGGATCGTCACCGCTGGGTCGATCATCGACGCGCTGGCGATCTCGCGGTCGAGCGTCCTCCGTAGGTCGACTGGAGTAAGCGAGTCGCCCAGCGACGAGATGACCGACATGAGTTCTCGGGCCTGCTGGGTGAGGTCGGTGATCCGGCCGCTGCTGGCGGCAATCTGGGCGGCCCGCTCGTCAATCTCCGTCTTGGGGTCTGTCTCGGGCGTCGCAGTGCTATCACGAGCAGACTGTCGACCGGCTTCGGGGGTTGGCTGGCCGGACCCGAACTGTCCGGCCAGCGTCGTGATCAAAAACGCCTCGTTGCGGATGTCGTGGCGGACGAGCTTGTTGAGCAGTTCCAGCCGGTTGTTCTGGTCTTCGAGCCGCCGCTGGGCCTCCTTGCGGTCGGTGATGTTGGTCTGAATGCCGAGAATACGATCCGGCTGGCCGTCGGCATCGTACTGAACGACACCACGAGCTTGGATCCAGCGGTGGCCGCCGTCAGGCTGGTCGACCTTGAAATCCGCGCGGTAGGCCTTGCCGGTCTCGACAGCCCGCTCGATGCTGGCCTCGACTGCCTCGAAGTCGGCCTCGGAGACTTGGTCTGCGAACGCTTCGACCGTGTTGGGGAACTCGCCGGGCATGTAGCCATACAGCCGCTCGGAGGCCGTATCGAAGATCAGCTCCTCGCTGGTGAGGTCGAACTCCCAGACGCCGGTGTCGGTCTCTTCGAGGGCGAGTTCGAGTCGGGTGTTGAGCGTCGTCAGTCGCTGTTCGCGGCGATGGCGGGCGGTGACATCTCGGAGCAAAAGCTGGCTGCCGATAGTCGACTCGCCACGAACCAGCTGGCTGAGGGTGACATCGAAGACACCAGCGTCGGTTTCGACGGTCGCGGACTGTTCGGCTGCCGCTTCGAGATCGAACGGTCTTATAAATACCCCAAGCGCGTCGACGCCGGATCGACCGAGCAGCTCGGTGTTGGGGCTGCCGAGAAACCGACGTGCAGCGTCGTTGAGGCCCACAATGAGACCATCTCTGTCGAGGGTGACCAGTCCATCGTCGAGCTGTTCGAGCGCGGTTCGACGAGCGACCGGCACCGCTGCGAATAGATCATGGCGATGGACTGTGTAACTGAACGCGATTGCCGTTCCAATGTACCCGTATCCCATGTAGTTCGGCGTCGGCTCCGGACCGAACCCGGTGATGTGTGCAAGGGCCCCAACCGCTGGCAACAGCAACCCTCCGATTAGTGCGAACAGTTGTCGACGATAGCTCCCCTGGGCGTCGCTGGCAGCTCTGGCGAGCAGGACGATCGATACGATCAAAAACGCGTAGCCGTAGACGACATACAGCCAAAACAGCGGGCCGTAGTCGTTCGAGAGAGTGATATAGCCGCCTACCTCGCCGAGGCTCTGTTGGTAATGCAGCCCATGCAGTGGGTTAGTGATCACGCCGACAATGGTAATCACTGGGAGGCTGAACAACGCAGCGTACTGTCGACGCGAGAGATCATAACCGGTGTACACCAGCACGTATGCCAAAATAAATGCCACTACCGGCCCGTCACCGAAGTAGATGAGTGCGTTCCAGAACTGCTTGGCTTCTAGTGTTGTGGCCGCCTGCCGAATGGCGAACAACGCAAGCGAGAGCGCGATTGAGGCGACTAACCCGGCTGCAAGCAGTTGGCCCGGCGCGCGCCGATCCACCTGCTGACGCCAGAGCAGATAGCCCACATTGACCCAGAGGAGTGTCGATCCGAACAGCAGCGGCACAACCCCGGGATGTGCTTGCCAACCCATACGAAACGACAGGCAAGCCCGATAGAAAACATTTCGATTGTTATATTGACGTAAAAAATAATGTGGTGGTCGATTTCTTGTTCGTGCGCCGACCGCCTCAGTTAGCGGTAGAGGTCGGCAAACAGCTTCTGCTGGCCCGCTCGGAGATGCTGGAGAAACGTCGAATGGGCGACACCGAGAGCCTCGGCGATCTCGGTGGCCGAGCTTCTGCGTGGCTGCTCAAAGTAGCCGTGGTGGAACGCCGCCTCTAGGGCGGCGGTCTGCTTGGCAGTAAGCCCACTCATGTCGACGATACTCACCGAAGCGGAGTCAGCAACGGAGCGTGTGGTGTCGCCCACCGATAGGACGGCAGTTCCATCGAACACCATTGCCACGTTGTCGACCGTCTCCCGGACTGAGCTCCGCGCCGGAAGTTCAACGACCAGTTCGGCCCCACTGGTTTCGACGGTGGTCGACCGGACGACTGCACCCTGATTGATCAGGATAGACTCCGGCGTGGCGGCCTCAACAACGACTTGGAGGCGAGACACAGTTCCCTCAACGATTGTCGTCACCTCACTGACATCGGGGTGCGAATCGAGTGCGGTTCGGAGTGTCCCAACCATCGACTCGTCGACCGAAAGATACTGTAGAAACTGTCCGTCGGTGTGTCGAAGGGTTCCATGGACAGTGATCGATTCGCCGTCAGTAAGCCGCTGTTGTCGAACTACATCGAGCAGATAGTACGCGTCGTCGACCACGCGGAGCGTCAACTCGACGGTGTGGTCGGATGCCAGTGCCTGTTCGGTATCGACTGTGTGGATCGCGAAGGCGATACTGTCGGCCAACTCACCGAGGAGTCGACGTTCAGTCTCGTCAAACCGACCGGGCTCGGCGTGATAGACTGCAAGCACACCGTAGGAGATCTCGTTGTATGAAAGTGGGAGTGCTGCACCCGATCGGCAGCCGGATGCGACTGCCTGTTCGAGCCAGTCGGTTGGGAACAGCTCCTCGAAATCGTCCACGAACCGCGACTCGTCAGCGCGAGCAGCCCAGAGGCTCGGCTCGCTGTCGGCGGTGCCAGTTTCCATCGAGAGATCAATAGCCGTGAGATACGCCGTCGCGCCGTGTTGTGCGCGCGGTGTGAGCGTGCCGTGTTCCGGAACGCCAATCCATGCCAGTTCGTACCCGTGGTCGACAAGGAGGCCGGTTACCCCCTGCTCGATGTCGTCTCGAATCCGGGCCGCGACGAGGACGTTTTGCACCGCCCGATTGAGATCGCGTTCCCACCTGAGCTCGCGCTGGCGTTGCTTGCGGTCGGTTACATCACGGATCGAGAGCATTATGGCCGTCTCGCCGTCGTGACTGATCTGTCGACCAGTGTACTCACAGTGCTGAACTGCCCCGTCGACAGTCTGAAGCCGGAGTTCGTCGAGTTGGCCGCCAGCCGACATATCCTGCCAGCGACGAAGGGTGGCTCGAACCTCATCGCGGTCGTCGGGGTGAACGGTCGCAATAAGGTCCTCTACCGATTCGAACCACGAACGGGGCCGACCAGTGAGATCGATAAGCCGCTGGTTGTAGAAGACGAGTTCGTCGTCCTGTATGATGAGAATCGCGTCGCTGCTCTGTTCGGTCAGCGACCGGTAGCGACGCTCGCTTTCGGCCATCGCCTGCCGGAGGCGGGCAGCCTCGACCGCCCGGTGGATTTTGCTGGCAAATACCGAGAGTTGGTCGACTCGCGGGTCCTTGACAACGTAGTCCGAGACGCCCGCATCGATCGCTGCCGAGGCGATATCCTCGCTGCCCTCGCTTGTGGCGAGAATATAGGGTAGCTCCGGCCGTTCTCGACGAAGCCGCTCTAAGAGTTCGAGGCCGTCGACCTCCGGCATCTGGTAGTCGGCTACGACACAGTCGATGTCGAACTCTCCGAGCTGCAACATCGCCTCGTTGGGACTCAGTGCAAGATGGACGGTGATAGATGGATACTCGGCTTCGAGATCACTAGCCACGAATCGTGCCCACTGCTCGTTGTCGTCGACGAGCAGGACCGAGACGGGCGTGTTTCCATCATCCAGATGGTGAGGAACAGCGTTTTCACCGACCATAATTATGCAGTTGGAGCGGTCGGCCACGGAGTGGTCATGTACCGATTTTTGGTGAGTCGATTATTAAATATGTCTGTGGTATGTGTATGTTGAATATGAACGCCAGTGGATACGTCTGACCTATACCTACATATGACGTACTGGGCCAGTACTGTACCGGAAAACAACCCCGTAGATCGGGGCAACTAGCCATTGACCCCACTCTCTGACTCATATGTAGGCAGCCGGGCTATCGTAGACGCCTACAGTCTACAGACTATGAATTTCAGTGGGTATGGAGTCTGTGGCGGTGAGCAGCAGAGGGGCAATCTTAGGACACTTTTTGCGGCAACCGGCTAAGGGATGTTTCTTGTTCTATTTTTTATCGGTCTCGTGGGGATCGTGTACCTGTTTGTGTCGACCGGTGGCGTCCTCGCGGATACCGACACGGATGGCGATGGGCTGAGCAACGCGACCGAAACAGCACTGGGAACGGACCCAATAGTGGTCGATGAATTCTGATCGGTCACTCGATTGAGGTGGGCTAGGTCTACTCACTCACTCACTAGCAGTCGATCACATCGAGAACCTCACAACCTCCTCCAGTAGGTGCTGAATCTGTGTCTGCGGTAGCTGGCTAGTCTTCAGCAAGACGGTGATCGTGAGTTCTACCGGTACCCAGTCGCTGTCGGCGGCGATCAGCCGCCGACGCGACGGTGTTGCCACTCACTAACGCTGCCCTAATCCAGGGGCAACTACCGGAAGAACCGGCTGTCGAGCGGTTGGTTCGCTGGAACGGCTCGACGAACTCCGAGTGCTGTCCAGGCAGCACGGAGTACCATCTCACAGAACTCTGTGAACGGCCACTCCAAGAGGCGGCGCCCCCCGCGGCGGGGCGCCGCCACGTACATCCAGTGGAGATAGCGCCAAACGTTCTGTAACAACAGGCTCACGACAAACAGCAACAGCCGTAATCCGGCGTCACGAGAGCTCGTAAGAGCGAGACTCTGCCTAGCCAACCGGTAGGATGATTCGATACCGAACCGCTTGCGGTAGTATTCTCGGGCATCGCGCGGAGTCTCGATAAACGGCGCGTCAGCGGCGTAGCCGTGACGCGCCACCCCATTTTCATCGTATCTACCTTGCTGGTAGACGCAATCGATGTACACAGGGAACGTCACCTTCCCAGCTAGCTCGTGCTCGATTACACGGCTCCAACCGCTGCTGAGTTCGTCTTTGATAGTATCACCCCATTTGACGACCGGTATGACGTAGGCGTAATTGTAGGCGTACAACAACCCTATACAGGTGCTATTGTAGAAACCCCGATCAAGGTAGACGGCCTTGACGCCCAGGTCAAGGCCGTCAAGCAGTTCGAAGAACTCACTGAGGACATCACTTGAGGTTTCGCCAGCGACCAGCTGGCGAACCGCTAGCGTGTATCGTTTGTTGCGCACCCGTGCGTACAGTGTCGCATAGGCGTGAAAGGTCGTCGTTCCACGCTTAGCCAGCGAAGAGTAGAGAGCTACTGTCTCGTCTTCATCGCCGTAGTAGGGATCGAGGTGGAGGTCGGCGACGACCTCCACCGGTCGATCAGGAAGTGCATCAATGGTTTCCTGTTGGAGCAGCGTGTCTCCAACTTGCTCGACAGTATCGAGGTCAAACTGATCGGTAAGGTGTCCACGGACGGTATTGGCGTGTGGAGAGTCTTCGGTCGTCTCGCAGATGTGATTGATCGAGGTCCCGCTGGCGCTGGCGCCAGCGAGGACCTCGTAGAGTTCCTCTGTCGAGACCCTCACACCGTCTGTGAGGTCTATCGGAAGATCTTCGTTGAGGCTGTTGACGACAAAATTAAGCAGATGCTCTTCTTCGATCTGGTTGTCTGCTTGGTGAGCTATCACATTACGTCCAAGCAGACACTTCCTCTAACCCGATGTGATCGACTGACATAAAGAAACGATCTTCGGCAAAGGAAACCAGGGCCTCGACAGCGACGGTACCGGGATCGGGCTGTATCTTGTTCAGTCACTGGTTGACAGATACGGTGGTAACGTATGGGTAGAGGATCGAGAACCCCCGAGTGCCTCAAGTGATCAGCTACAGACCGCCGCCAACGAGTCGACTGGGGCGGTCTTTATCGTTCAACTTGCGATACACAAGTGAGGAAAATGCCACTATAGCTACGAGTTGAGACGCAGAGAATCATATCGAGAAAAGATCCCCCGGTTAGATCCGTGGACTAAAACGAACAGATGTTTCATCGTTGCCGTTGTAATCGAGTTATACGAAAACTGATCAAGACACGATATGCAAGACTGCGAGCGCGAGTGGGTCATACTAATTCGGCAAATGACGGGGAACCGTTGGATTCGAAGATTTGCTCAACAATTAGGGCTCAGAAGGGATTTGTTCGAGTAGTCTCAGACTCTGACTACTGAGCCGTGATTGTAGTTTTTCAAATTCGCTCTCAGACAGATGGATTTCATTCTGGTCGGTGTCATACCTCGCAAAGATCAGATTCTGGTTGCGATCATAGATGAGCAGTTCGATGAGAGGGTCTGAGATCAGGTCGATAGCGTTGTTGATGTTCTCAGTAGTTGCTTTGACCTGTCCTTTGATTACGCCATCAGTTGTTTCCAGAGCGGTGTTTTCACAGAGTTGATTGACAGCCTTTTGGTTGACATATCCTTCAAGTAGGTCTTTAATGCCTACAAGCTGAATAAATTCTGGACTTCGGTCTGTTGCTTTCAATACCTCTCTGACAAATTTCTGTACTACTTTCGACTTGTCCCTCGACCCCAATTCGTTCGTATGAATGTAGTATCGTTCGGTCACGTTTAGTAGGTGTAAGAACGCTTGCAACGTAAAATTCGGGTCATAGAGACTTCCAGTATATCGACGCCACACGAGCGAAGTGGTGATTGCACTGAATCTATGCTATATGATGGGATTCCAGTTGTGCGGCGGTGATTCGAGGGTATATGTAGTGCAGATTTGGGCTCAAGAGGCTCTGTTGAATCACTAGACAGCGGCAGGATCATTCGCTAAATCGAAGGAGTTGAAGCGGGAGACTTCCGTTGTTCATGACTAAAATCTCCCGCTTCACTAGCGAAATCGTCCCGATTTCTCAAAGAGTTACTGGTGATGGAGACGAATCCGCCGCCCCGGAAGGTGGCGGCGGATTCGCCGACTACGCCCTCGTTTCCCTCCATTGTCTACGGATTTACCTCGACACTTCCTACCGAATGACGATTGACCTCCTGAAGGAGATGCCACAAATAACTGGGGAGATCGGCCTTGACGTGGCCGATCTCCCCGCCCCATCCACGTTGTGTAAGGCGTTCGACCAGATTAGTATGAGTGTCTGCCGAGTGCTGCTGCGCCAGTCGGCACAGCTGCACGACCCCTCAAAACACGGTGCTATCGACGCTACATTTTACGAACGCTCAGCTGCGAGCCGCCACTACTGCCAGCGAATCAGCTACCGTGTGCAGAAGCTGAAAGTCACGAAGCTCGTAGATACAGACTCTCAAGCCGTCCTTGACGTTCATTGTTCAACGAACCGGGAAGGAAGCGATGCAGACCTCGCCGAGCAGATCGCCCGCCGAAACGCGGGCGATCTGCGATCTCTCGCCGCCGACAAGGGATACGACAAGCAATCGCTCCGCGAATCCCTTCGTGACCTCGGGATTCGCCCGCTCATCAAACATCGTATCTTCGCACCCTACGACCACGCGCACAACGCCAGAATCGACGAACAGCGCTACAATCAGCGCTCAATGACCGAGACAGTGAACTCGGCGGTCAAGCGCTCGCTCGGCTTCGCCGTGCGAGCGCGATCTTGGTTCCGTGAGTTCCGAGAAATCGCGCTGATGTGTGTCGTCTATAACATCAAGCGTGCCGTGAAACAGTGAATTCCACTGCTGTATGGCGATTCAACACAGCCGCTCAAGATGATGAGTGTGAAGATGCGAGACTCACCCTCTAAGTATAGCAATCTGTGCAGCTGATCGGCTCATGATTACCATACCTGCCCCTTTCTCGAGACGGTCAATCACTGAACTTAGGAGACTCTCTATAAACTACAAAGTTTGAATTAGCGAATAGCACACTACATTTCGATGGGGGTTATGCACACAACATTTCAAATGAGGCTCTTACCCAAATAGCGAAGCAGTCTTATTTGGCATCTGTTAGAACGTGCGGTGCAAGATGGAAGGCGCATATTCTAAACCGAACTCCGTAAGTCACCGAGACCCGACAGCAAAGATTACACTGGACCCTCCCCGACAGTAGCACGAATGGTCGACTCGATATGGTATCCCTCAGTAGCAGATATCGTTGCGATTCACGATGATATCGTCTCGGAGTACTCCGATACCCACCAAGGTATGCAGAACCGTGGTGACATCGAGTTTGCACTGAACTATATCGAACACGGTAGCTTTGGGACGAAACCGGAGACGATACACGAGAAGGCGTTTCATCTCCTTCGTCTTTTAGTCGCTAATCACCCGTTCGTCGACGCGAACAAACGCACCGCGCTAAACACGACCGTTGTGTTTTATTTTCTTAATGGGTATCAGTTCGCCTACGATGGGGAGATCAGAATGCTACTGAAGCAGTTTGGTACTGACGAGGCGACTGTCGACCAACACGGAACTATCAGCTATCTTCGTTCGCATACCGATCAGTTGGATTTGTCTGGCGAGATCGAGGCCTGGCGAGATGACCTCATTCAGTACGGAATCAATCGATTGACCGACGATTCAGCGGACCCGAATAATTAACCACGTTCAGCGCATCGATTCATCTATGTCAACCGACGATGCAGCCGACTCTCCTTCGCCACTCGACGAGGTGATGGATGACATCCGTCAGGAACTCGTCCAGCGAGTCGCGGCGGCTGACCGTGACAGCAATCGTGACATCTACGACGCACTCGAAAACGAATAATCACCCCATATCATCTCAACCGTAGGTCCTGTTGCTATATTTCTGTTCTGAGTGTAACATTGGGCCACATAACCGATTTCTTCGAAACTTGATCAGACCCGTATGTGCAAGACTGCGAGCGCGTCTGTTGTATGGTACTTCTGATAGTATGTGGGGAAAATTCTACGTAGTCGTGGGCGAGTAATCGTGTCATCACAGCATATAATAGCACTAACGGAGACAACTACTATCATGAACGGTTGGCCCTCAATGCTTCCAAGTGAACTACATCAGGAGCCGAATCATCGAATACTTGTAGCACTGATTGGAGGACTAATGACTGGAATGGGCGTATGGATGACGACCACGTTTATGAACCAAATAATTGGGGCTCCAATAAGTCTGTTA
>Ga0306874_100158_pt1 | contig 26757 bp, 28 predicted proteins | sample AntCluMetagen315_FD_190406 | JGI IMG/M metagenome (GOLD analysis project Ga0306874, IMG submission 190406) | Saline lake microbial communities from Club lake, Antarctica - Metagenome #315 (v2) (version 2) | ecosystem: Environmental > Aquatic > Non-marine Saline and Alkaline > Saline | place...
GACTCGGCACCGGCCGTCGACCGGTCGACTAATGATCATCTCTCAGTCGACCGTAGTTTTATATTCCGACCCAGTATTATCAATCATAAATGGAGTACAGATCAGTTATCGGCGGGGGACTCGTCGTCTGTGGTGTCCTCCTCGCGACGCTCCAAGCGCTCCAGTACGTTCGGTTCCCCGAGACCGCTGCCGTCCTCCTGTTGAATACAGTGCCGTTCATGCTCGTCGCGGCGGCAATCGTCTACACAGGAGTCACAATTGCGATCTATGAGAAGTACGACGAGTATGCAACGCTCATCGTGTCATGGGCGGTCGGTGGCGCGGTCGGCTTCGTGGCCGTGTTTACGCTGTTGACCGGCACCAGCAATCAGACCGGGGTAACGCTCCTGTTGGGAGCCGTCGACGCCGGCAGTGCCGGGATGCTGGCGGGATTGCTCGTCGGGCTGTACGACACCCGAAACCGCCAGACGCTGGCGACTGTCGAGCAGTTCGCCCAGAAGTTAGAGACGCTCAACAACTACGGCAAAGTGCTCAACCAGTCGACCGGTGTCGAATCGGTCAGCGCGCTCTGTATCGAGGTCGTCGAGTTCGTGTTGGATGGCAGTGGCGCGACATTCGTGATCGACAATGACGATGAGGCCTACATCGTCGACACCACGCTGCCGGACATCGATACCGGTGATCTTGAACGGGCCACACAAGAACTCAGCGAGACGGAGTCGCTAACGACGCTGACCGAGGGCGAGGGGTTCGAGGCGATCCGCAACGACCAGCCGGGACAGACGATTGCGATCCGGATTCCGGCCGGTGATGCCACTGCCGTCCTCGTGGCCGTCTACTACGATATCGACGATGTCGACGAGACGAACATTGATCTGTTCGAGATTCTCGCCGCCCACGTCTCGACGTCACTTTCGACGGTCGACACCCAGCGCCTCCAGACCGAATTTATACAGAATTAAGGAGAATACCTGTGCCTTTAGGCGCAGGATGAATCCGACAAATTCTACACTTACCACACTCGATAGCATAGTCGAATATTCCACGCCCAAGACATTAATTTTAATATACTAATTATCATAAACACTTATGAACACAGTCTGATGTTGGAAACCACTCGCACCTATCGAGCAAAAATTGCCAATCACTCTCAGGTGAGTGGCGACCTCGATGGCTGTGGATTCTCGGCATCAAAACTGTGGAACGTCGCCCGCTACCACACCCTACACGAATGAGATGACACTGGAGAGATTCCGTCAGAAGTCGATCTCAAGCACGAATTAAAAGACCACGAACGATATAGTGGCCTACATTCTCAGTCAGCGAGTTCTCGAAAAGCTTGCTGAGTGGTTCAACAGATGGTTCAAAAAACGCAAGAACGGCGATGCAGACGCGAATCCACCCGGATACCGCAAGAAATTGCTGTCTGTCGACGAAGATCGGTCTGCGGCTGCATTTGTCGTCGTTCCGGGGGCAACGATTACGGCATCCGGAGAGCCGGGTGAGACTGTCAACGTGAGTACAGAGGTGTCAGTTGATTCTGCATCGTTCACCTACGAACGTGAGGTGACTGTTGGAGACAATGGACAACTAGCGGTGACTGTTCCGTATGCTGGTGAATACAGTATCGGTTCAAACAATATCAACGTGACTGAGACAGACGTGCTTGGCGGGACGACAGTGAGAACGACTGGGTGATCAGTCTGGTGTGAAAATTTGGACAGTTCTTGACAATCAAAGCAACAGTTCAAGTTCGCAAAGGTATTTATTCCACAGTGACACTTTTTGCGAGATTTCGCGGCTTGTCGATCGATCGACCGAGCGCGTCGGCCAGATAGTATGAGAACAACTGGAGTTGGACGTTGGCCAACACAGGCGCGGCTCGCTCGCTCATTTCGGGGATCATAAGCGTCTCATCAGCGATTTCGGCGGCGTCGGACTCTCCATCAGTGACCGCAATAACGGGCGCACCGCGAGCTTGGACCTCCTTGATGTTGCCGAGCGTCTTCTGGGCGCGCTCGTCGTCGCCAGTGACGACCGCAAACACTGGAGTGTCGGGGGTGACGAGTGCGAGGGGGCCGTGTTTGAGTTCGCCTGCCGGAAACCCCTCAGCATGCTCGTAGCTGATCTCCTTGCATTTGAGTGCACCTTCGAGGGCGACCGCGACGTTCGTCCCACGACCGATGAAAAAGTAGGCCTCGCTGTCGCCGTACTCCTCGACAAGTGCCTCGGCGGTCGACGAATCGAGAATCGACTGCACGTCGTCGGGTAAATTGCGAAGTGACTCAATCAGCGGCCGGAGATCACGCGGCCCGTCGACCAACTCCTCGGCGAGCAGATTACAGCCCACGAGTTGCGAAGAGAAGGTCTTGGTGGCGGCGACCCCGATTTCGGGTCCAGCGCGGATGTAGACGGCGTGGTCACACTCACGGGCAGCCGTCGAATTGACGGTGTTTGTCAGGGCAAGGGTGCTGACACCGCGACCGTTGGCATCCCGGAGGGCGGCGAGCGTATCAGCGGTCTCGCCGCTTTGGGTGATCCCAACTACGAGTGTCCCGAGCGAAAGCGGTGGAGGTGATAGTGCGTACTCGCTTGCGAGATAAGCTTCGGCGGGGATACCCATTTCTCGGAGGATGGCCGCACCGTAGAGCGCGGCATGATAGGAGGTCCCACAGGCCACAAACTGGACTGCATTCGGTTGAGGGATCTCGTCGATTTCTTCGAGTGTGATTGTCCCATCGAACACATCAGCTCGACCAGAGAAACATTGCCGGAGTGCAGTTGGCTGTTCGTGAATCTCTTTGAGCATATAGTGGTTGTAGCCGCTTTTTCCCGTTGCTTCAGCCGTATAGGAAACGGTCTCTACGTCGACCTCTACGGGGTTTCGTTCCCCGTCGAGCACCGTGTAGCCGCCTGTGGTGGCGATTACACGGTGACCATCTTCCAAGAAGACGGCATCCCGAGTGTGGTCGACGAACGCTGGCACGTCGCTCGCCAGATAGGTGCAGTCGTCGCCGACGCCGACAACCAATGGCGAGCCCTGCCGAGCCGCAAAGATTGTCTCACTACCGTCGATAATCACCGCAATTGCGTAGCTACCCTTTAGTCGGTCGACCGTGTTGTGGAAGGCGGTCTCTGGGTCGTCACCAGCCGCCACTGCCTGTGCGATGAGATGTGGAACGACCTCTGTGTCGGTATCACTAGTGAATGTGACCCCCGCTTCTTGGAGTTCAGCCTTCAGTTCGGCGTAGTTCTCGATGATGCCGTTGTGGACCACAGCGACCAGACTATTTTCGTCGGTATGTGGGTGAGCATTGTTATCAGTCGGTGGGCCGTGAGTACTCCAGCGGGTGTGACCGATGCCATAACTGCCGGTTGGCTCGGTGGTGTCGACGACTTCACTGAGGGAATCGAGTTCTCCCGAGCGCCGCAAGACCGTCATCTCCGGGCCAAGGGCGATCCCGGCCGAATCATAGCCACGGTATTCGAGGCTTCGAAGCCCGTTCATCAAAACCTCAACAGTCTCATTGCCACGACCAATACTGCCGACAATCCCACACATTAGCGAACCACCTCACTGCCAGCATCGATTTGCCCACGAACAATCACGCCAGCACCGATTGTTGCACCCGGTCCGATCAGGGCCCCCGGTTCGACGGTAACACTACCACCGATATCGACACGGTCGGCGATCACGCCACTGAGATCGACATCGCTGTAGACCTGCTCACCGAGGACGACATCCGCAGGCCCACCTTCGGCAGTCAGTGCTGCACTGATATCACAGCCCTGTCCAATGACAAGTTCGATTGCGGTTGTATTCGGCCCAATGGTGGTGTCGGTATCTATGACAACATCTCTGAGGACAGATCCAGAGCCAACGGTTGTACTCTCGCCGATGGCAGCGTAGGGACCAACGACTGCCCCTGCTTCGATAATAACATCGCTGTCGACAACTACTGGACCAACCAATGTCGCATCCGGATGGACATGTGCAGTGTCGTCGACGTAGATATCGGTGTCCACCGCGGGAACGTCGACCCATCCGCGTGAGAGTAGTTCTCGCGAGAGCGACAGCAAGTCCCATGGATGGGTGGCATCCATCCAGAAGTGGTCTGTACGGACGCCACCGACGGTGTGGTCTGTAGCGGTGATTAACTGTTCGATGGCATCTGTGAGTGGTAACTCACCACGGTCGACCGACAGCGTTGCGAGGGTTTCGAAGATCTGTTGGGTGAACGCATAGACACCCGCATTGAACAGTCGGAACTCACCAGTTGCTGGCTGTTCGATCAACTCTGTGATTTCGTCGCCATCAAGATCGACGGCACCGTAGTTGACTGCTTCTGGACCCTCGACGACGGCCAAAGTAGCAGTGGCATCTGTGTGGGCGGCAGCGACTGCTTCGACGATCCGGTGGTCGATAATCTGGTCGCCGTTGACCAATAAAAACGAACCGCTGGGACCATTGCGTGCCTGGAAGAGGGCATGACCACTGCCAAGTTGGGTTTCTTGTGTGTGGTATGTAATCGACACATCACGGTAAGTCGACCCGAAATGTGAGCGAACACGGTTAGCTTGATACCCCACGACGAGGTGGAGGTTGTCGACACCAGCATCAATCAGGGCATTGAGAACGTATTCAAGAATGGGACGAGTTCCGGCCGGAAGCATTGGTTTAGGCTGGTTGGACGTTAGAGGACGAAGCCGAATTCCCTCGCCTGCAGCCAAGACGACCGCAGATGTGGGTCGACTAGCTTCAGGAGTAGATGTATCTGACATGCAGTGGCGTTTGTCTGTTCAGACTTAATGTTTGCTTCGCGGGGTTTTGCGCTATACCAATACAAGATACACGGGCGTCGGACCAACACCTCAGAAACGAAACCATCATACGAATTCACGTTCACGTGATGTGCAATGACTGATGACGTCGACTCGGAGGTAGTTGCCGATGCGACGACCTCATTTCTTGCAGACCACGCTGACGGCGAGCGAGCACTTGAAGCGGTCCTAGAGGTCGACTCGGAGCTGTCGGCATGGACCTTCGAGGACGTCTCGATCGATTCCGGAACGTTTGGTGAGCTCGTCTCTCGGGGGATCGTCCGAAAGGTCGACGGCGAGTACCAGCTGGCCGACCCCGAGAGCGTGCAGGCGATTCTGGATGGCGAGTCGGTTGCGGCCCACTCCGGCGACGACGCGTCGTCGCATGCGCTTTCACTTCCATCGATCGACTGGCGAGCAATGGCCGGGTTGGTGGTAGCGCTGTGTGTGGTTGCTGGTGCGCGGATGACGGCGTTCACCTCGGTCTTTCAGCGTGGGTATGCCATCTCTCCCGGTAACGATCCCTACTATTTCCGCTACTGGCTCGGAGAACTGTTAGCCGAGTCCTCGGGGATAACCGATTTCGGTGTATTGGTCGACGCACCGTATGGTGTCTCTGGAACACGGCCGTTTTCGCATGCAACGAACTGGGTTGTTGCAGAGTTACTCGGGGGGAGTCAGTGGGCCGCAGAGACAGTTGCGATCTGGCTTCCGATTGGTATGTCTGTCGCCCTTGGTGTTTTGATTTACAAATTGGCGGTGATACTCACCCGCGACGTCCGGGTTGGACTTGCATCGGTGCTTGTCTTTGCGGTGACACCGGTCCATGCAACCTACTCAGGGCTTGGGTTTCTCGATCACAACGTCCATCAGTACTTTTGGCTCGGTGTTACACTGCTCACGCTCGGCTGGCTTGCGGTCGACCTTCAGCAACGACTCGACGAGCATGACGACAGACGAGAGGCTGTGTTGTCACAGCTCCGAGCAACACCGACGTGGGCTGTTGCGGTCGTCTTTGGGCTCTCGGTTGTAGCGGGGACGCATGCCTGGGGTGGCTCACCACTGCTGTTGTTGCCACTTGCAGGATATATCGGACTGCGTGTTGCACTGGATGTTCGAGCGGACCTCCCGCCGGTGTTGACGATGCTTCCAATCCTGGTTGGTGGTGCCATCGGCAGTGTGGTTTCGGTTGTGCTGCATCTCCGCTGGGGATGGCACTCGGGGTTCGTCTCAACGACTCCAGTGTTGGTGTTCGGGGGAGGAATCGTCGTGGCCACACTCGGCGAACTGTGGCGTCGACGTGAGTTAGATTATCGCGGCCTGCTCGTCGGTGAAGGTATTGTAGCGGTGGGTGGGCTGTTCGTGTTCCGGTGGCTCCGGCCTGAAGACTGGACAAGGGCACTCAGTCGGGCCAATGCACTGTTTTTCCGTGAGGGTGCGACAGAGACTGTGTCGTTGTTTACAACGGAGTACGCTGTCATCTTAGGTCCGCTATACCAGTTTGGAATCGGGTTCTACATCGCACTGGGTGTGTTGGGATGGGTTGGACTACTAGTCGCTCGACACTACGAACCCGGCTGGTTACTAGTTGGAACGTACAGTGGATTCCTCTTGGTACTTGCTGGGATTCAGGTCCGATTCGCAGGCCAGTTGGCGATTCCGTTTTCGATTCTCGGTGGACTGGGAGTGGTGTATCTCCTATCGGCTGTCGATCTGGCCCAACGGCCAACGCCGCTCAATGATGAGATGTCCTCGACAGGCTCCGGAGAGAGTGGGTCGATCCAATCGCTGTCGTTGCCCGACCGTCACAAAACAGTCTATGTTGTGGCCCTTGGGGTGTTGATATTCGGGGTCAGCCTGATTTTTGTTCCAGGATTTGCCGCCCAGACGGACTACAGTGACCCACAGGCAAGTGCCCTAGAGGTGATCGACGACCACGCCACGGCGTTCGACCGAACGTATCCTGCCAACTTCGTCCTAAGCGAGTGGGGTGACAATCGGATGTACAACCACTTCGTGAACGGTGAATCCGAAAGGTATGGATACGCTCAAAACAATTACATTGATTTCCAGTCCGGTTCAGATCCCGATGGGTGGTATAGCCAGTTCGATGGCCGGGTTGGCTATGTTGTAGTGACTGCGATCGGGGAGGATGCCCCAACCGAGAGTACCCAACATCAGTTGCTGATAAATCTTGGTGCCGGTGGCGACGGTCAGCAAGGGCTGTCACATTATCAGTTGCTGACTGTCGACGAAGATCGATCCGCGGCGGCGTTTGTCGTTGTTCCAGGGGCGACCATTACTGCATCCGGTGAACCGGGTGAGAGTATCAACATGAGTACTGAGGTATCAGTTGATACCGCCTCGTTCACCTATGAGCGAGAGGTGATTGTCGGAGACAATGGACAGGTAGAGGTGGTTGTTCCATACGCTGGTACGTACAGCATTGGGTCACAGAGTGTTGAGGTGACTGAGACGGATGTACTCGATGGAACAGTCGTTGCGGCTGGTGGTGGATAAAAATAAATAACAGATGTATCTTAGATTCGTTAACTGTCGGTGAAGATCAGTTTAATCGATTTTTGAAACCACTGGCACAGATTCAAAATTGTGATTTCAGGACAGTTGAATTCTTACCAAGTAACTACAATGAAAAATTACAATAACTTGGTAAGAACACTGGATTGCACCAAGCAGAGTACGTCCTTTGTGGGGGGTTCGATCCGGAATGTGGCGTACAGGTTAGTCCTCAAAAACTGGGACTTCAGATGCGTTGTAGCCATTGAGCCGTTGATCTCCACAGAGAGTGTCAACGACTAATGACCGTTCGACCATGACGGAAATTTCGATAATACCCGTCGTGATTTCTACGAAACATTTAGTATCGTGGCAAAAGTAGTCTCTACCACGATGAGTGATCCACCAAGTTCCTCTAATCAGGATTTCTGTAATATAGATATCTCGGTTGAGTCTGTCTTCAATGTGGATGGTTCGGACCAAAATGAAACACAGCAAACTGTCCAGCAGTATCTCTCCCAAGAGACGCGGCACAATATCCTCCAAGTAATTCTTGGTCACCCACACCATCTTGTTTCAGTCACTGAGTTCGACTACTACATCCCCAAGAGTCGCTCAACCATTAGCGAGCAGTTAGCCGATCTCGCCGACCACAAAATTCTCACACAGTACTCTCACCAGCCGAATGCAGAAGTGAGAGATCTTCCCACCGATTTCTGGGGGTTCACAGAGTTTGGTCTGAGACTCATCGCAGAGTACAACTACCTTCGAGGGCTCCCTATCATGCGTGCGGCCCACGACGCCACAGACAAGACTGAAAAAGTACAGCGGCATGAAGGTTCCCCGCGACCGACTCTCCCAGCGTCGATTCAGTCAGTGTTAACATTCGACGAGACAGAGCAGGCAGATCCAAGAGTTGCTGCTGATTCATTGACTGAATACTATACAGAGACTAATTATGCAGACGCAGCTCCCGCAGATCCAAGCGTTCTGAATGCGGACGCAGACGGTGATCGGACCGTTGAAGAGCTGTTTTAAGAGACCTATACTTTCCTATGGATCCGCTGATGAGGGTTTCTTGAGGGTGGCGTTTATTCTTTCTACAACGTGCCTTGCGGATACCGAATCGGCATCCGTAGACAGCGTAGTTTCTCTGGGCGTTGATTTGGAGTGCCCCACTCCAACGTATTGTAGAAGCCAAATGTTCCATGCGAAATTCGCGTCTTTATGTGCTTACTGTAGAGATGTAGTCCGATGTGTCTGAAGCCACACATCCCCACGCTGGAGTAGCCCACCGATTGTGGCCGCAATGCCGAAAGAAAAGAGCAGCCATATACCCTCTAAGAAGTCCATCGACGGGACAACCCCTGGTGTGGCGAACTGTAAGACTCCAACCAGAGACAACGCGACACCGACGCTCAACGCAGCTTTGGCAATCGCCACTGGACTTTCGGCCAACTGTTTGTTTCCAGCAGCATCGATCATCTCGCCCATGCCGGGGAGGAGCGTCCCGATATATTGTGGTTTCTTTGTATCATTTTCGTTAGCCACGACAAGGTTTTCGAGTTCTTCTTCTGTGTCGACGTCGAACGCTGGTCCCAACTCAACATCGTCTGCAATATAGTAGCGCTGTGTATGACCATTATCTTTGTTCACTAGTTTCGTGTCTGCAAGCGAGTCGAGCGCATTTTTGTATGTTCTAGTACATTTGGAAAGTCCATGCCGATCTTTAACCTCTCTGGAGCAGAATCCCCTTTTGAGAACAGTGGCATAGATTTTCGACTCTACAGTTAACAACGAGAGTACAGCAAACACACGCAATTCATGGGTGGGTTTGTTTGTGATTTTAAGTCCGTTTTCTTTGTGATATCCGAAATCTTTGTCCGCTTCTTCAAGCATGGATTGTGCCTCTTTTGATAAGACCTTATCATATGTTGATTCATTGAGGATATCAACTTTTGTTACCTCTTTTAGATGACTCATTTACTTAGTGAGTTTTTATCATTGTACAATAATAAAATCTTTGCTCAATTCAGTCGACGGAACTCAGAGATACGACCATGATTATGCCATCCCGATAGGCAAGTGCCACGATATGCACACCACTAACCTGACCGACGCACCGACACCTGTGCTCTCAGTGCGACCGCTGAGAGCCTCAGCGAGCTATTCTGTGGACACACACATGAAACACAAACACATAGCTGACAATATCGAACAGTCGGACAACTTCAACGAACGACTGGCTGACGGTACATCCAACGCCTCGCCAGCCGGGAAACTAGATGCGGCCATCCCAATCGACCCACAAACGAACGTCATCATCTCGCAGAAAGATAGTATCAACTATTTTATAGGTTGCGATACGGGGACTCCACGTGCTGTCCTAGATGTCATCGACAGCACCGCTGGCCACGAAGCAACAAACCATGCCGTGTATACTGAACAGTATCAGGATGCACGGCGTGTGTTCGCGGCCCTGCTTGACTCGCAGTGTCTGATTGAAACAGTCGTCAACATCTACTACAAAGAGGACTCGAAGTTCGTCTACTTCGAGCCAGCCGACCGGTCAAAGAGCAACGTCGAACTGTTCATTGATCGACATACTGTGAGTGCGACGGATCGTGAGGATCCAGACAGCGACACTGCAAGTGATGATAATCCAGAACTCAGCAGTGAGATCGAGACGGACACACTGCAGTCGTACCTCAAGTGCTGGATCGCCAACACCACTTCCAAGTCGCCACCAAGTGCTATGTCGCTCGACAAAATGTTGAGTGGTGTCGGTGGCCTCAACAAGGTCGCTCGCGTCAATGATTCAGGTAGCCGTCAAGGCTACTGGCGACTTGATGGGAGGGTCTGGGACTTCAATTGAGGAGCCAAAGACACACTTCGACCGGTATTGTTGTGTTCGTTGACATTCTTTTTTGAATGGGTTTGATCCACCCCAAACGAAAATGCCGCGCTGGTTGTTCAGTCAGTCTCTTCTTCTCGACAGCGTGTTCGAGCTTCGGATCCTATCAGATCGATGGTGTCGCGGGAGTGTCCGACTATACCACGGGAAGCCTCGGGGTCGTACGGAAATCTTCGATTTCCGTGATGACGAGAATCTTCGATTCTCGAACTACTTGACCCCGAGCCGGTTCACATCATAAGTCAGCTCTCAACAGCTTGAGCAACAAGATACCAGTTGCGTATTTCTGAATAGTTTCCCGAGGAAATTATTTACTGTTAGAGTGCGTGGTCTCCAGTATGACTACCGAGAGTTGGGATGACATCAACGAACACGTTAGAGCGGAGTGGAAAGCAGAGACCACCCCATTCGAACGAGTATACGAGATCGTCGAGCAAACCCATGAAGGACAGTCAGCAGCCGAAATTGCTGACCGTGCTCTCGTGAGTGAGCCGACTGCTCGTCGACACTGTAAGGCACTCGTAAACACCGGGTTTGCCGAGACAGAGTCGGAGGGACAGACTACTCTCTATAGGCGAAATGCTGATCGAATTCTCATGTCTCGGATCCGTGAGCTCCGTGAAAACACGGATCGTGATGAGTTACTTGACGGAATTCGACAGATGAAGACGGAGATCCGAGAATACGAAGATCGCTACGATGTAGTGTCGCCCGAGGAACTCGCCCAGAAACTTGATGCCGACGAGACTGAGGGGTGGGATGATCTCAGTATGTGGAAGACGACTCGCCAAAATCTCGCGGTTGCGCAAGCATCTCTCGCCTACAGTGAGGCGAGCCACCAGCTCGCCGCATGAACAACGACGATCGAGCTGGCGAATTCGGTCCGATCTATCTGCCTGCGCTCCAGCGTATTCGTGATCTCTGGGTTGAACTCGAACCATTAGTTGAGACAGCGTACTATGATGATGTCGTGTCGCCGACTGAGCTCCACATCGAGCTTATCGATGGGATCGATACCGCCGACACTGCCCGATTCGATATCCAGTGGAGCGAACGGGATATGTACACGTTTCATTATGTTGATAGCGACGAGGTGAATTGGCGGTTCGATCGACATCCCAACACTCACTCGCCCGAGAAGCACTTCCACCCACCACCAGAGACAGCAACCACTACCGCCGTCCCCTCCTGTGTCGACGTGACTGAGGTGTCGCTTGTGACACGCGCGATCCACGCAGCATGGAGAACGGCGTATGAACACGATGATCGATCTCAGTTGAATACGCTCTCGAATCCACCGTAATCAGAACATTTCAAGGACACCACTGTTGATTGTCAGTATATATTCGGTGATTCGGCGTATCTACAATGAGCAAGGCGAATGCCTCGGGGCTTGACCCCCAGACGGTTTACTCGATTACGGTAGTTTGTCGTGGAACTCGTAGTCACTGTCGTAGGCCGACACATACTCGTCGTGGCCGGTCCGATCCGGCACATAGCAGGGCGGAGCGTTGGGGTGACCGAAGACAGGGCCCTCAATGTCGTACTCGCAGGCCGGGGTCCGACACAGCAACAATGGGAGCCGCGAACGAAGGTCGCGGGGGAGCTCTCCCTGTCGGTGGGGGGTTGTGCCAGCCGGTGGTCGACGGGTGGTCAACGGTGGCAGTCGGTCGTTGTCCAGATCATCAAGCGTTAGGAGCCGAACGTCGTAGGCTTGGGCCAATTCCCAGGCGCGATCGGTGAGGTGGGTGGTGTGACACAACACCGGCATTGCACGGGCGACAAAGGCCAACAAACAGAGCCGAACGATCGTCTGTTCGCCGACTGGTCTGGTCGACCAGTCTTTGCATTCGATGACGAGGAAGTCACTAGGGTCGTCGTGGGGGTCTTCTCGGCGGGCGGCGACGTCTGCGGTGAGTGCCAACAGTTGGGTTCGTGTGGTGGTGCGGAAGCCCCACTCTTCGAGGGTTGTTGCGACGCGGTCTTCGAGCCACTCGCCGTGGCCCGGCCCCCGTCCGGATGTGGTTTCTCGGGGTGGATCAGTCGGCTGTTCGGAGCTGGTGGCGTCTGTTCGTTGTGGGGCCTCCTCTGGGGTGGTTTCGGTGGTGTCTTCGTCGGTGTTGGTGTCGGCTGCGCTGTTGGGATCGTTAGTCATCGGTCTCGAATACCTCCAGTGTGGGGTCTGTCGACGGTGGGGACTCAGCGTCTTGGGTTGGGCTTCTGTTGGGTGTCTGTGAGTCGTCTTCGGGGAGTTCGGCGGCCACGATTTCGGTGGCTGTTGCCTGGAGTGTGTCGGCGACCCGGACTGCCTGTTGTGGGGTCAGTTCGATCGTGGTCGACTCTCGGTTGCTGATTAATCCGAGGGCCAGTGTTGAGCCAGCGGTTGCAGATCGAGTGATTTCGAGGCTACCGGTGGTGTGGTCGGCTTCTCGGTGGCGGACGATGGGTGTGTTGAGTTTGAGTGCTGGGCCTTCGGTTGTGGTGGTGTCGGTGTCGGTGTGCTTGTGGGAGGCTGAGTCACGTGGTTGGTTCGGACGGCAGTCATGGGCTGCGATCCGTTCTGGGAGGCCAACCACATCGCAGTTCGGACAGGCTTGGAGTTGCGGGCCACTCGATTGGTCGCTGTGCTGTTCGACAGATTCATCTGGCGTAAATTCGGAGTCTTTCATGCTTCGTGTCGGCGAAGCACGGAGGTCGGTGCTACAACACCGGCCTCATTTTCTGAGGCTGTACCCCGTGCTTCTCAATTAGATGTTCTACGGCCAGAGACATATAGTTTACTATTAGTTAAGCTATATTGCCTGTAGTAATTAGACACATTATATGTTGACTGTAGTATGGTATCCAGAATAACTATACATGAGAGCCAAGCATATTTTGAATGTGGACCCAGAAGAGTTGCTCCCAAGCGATCAACAAATCTTAGATGCGCTCGCTGATGGGCGCTGTACCCCTGCGTTTCTTGTCGACATTACTGGCTTGTCTAAACCAACAATCCATAGTCGGCTGAATGTCCTTGTGGCGGCTGGCCACGTTGAGAAGATCCACACTAGTGGGCTTTACGAGCTGGTTGATGATCCACGCAAAGAATGATATCTTTACACTCCTGGTCTGATGTTGAGATCTTGCGTTGTTGCAATTGACTCAGAATTCTTGTGATCCCACACCCCTCATTTCGTCTGTTCTCGCTGCGTTAGTGTACCAGAAGCAACGGTTGTAGAAGCAGAATTTGTACATGGCGATCAGATATAATTAATCGATCCCACACACCCCCCATTTCGTCTGTTCTGGTGTTATATTGGTGGCGGGAGAGTCACTGCTCTTCAGCTTCAATGGACTTTCGAGTATCGATAATGATCTCGGGATCAAGTGTTAACTCGTACTGGTAATGTGCCCCACCTGCTCGGCCTTCGTTCTGTTCGGTTCGTTCGAGAAATCCGAGCATTGTGAGGTCCGAGAGGTGATTTTGGATACTTTTGAGCGTGGTAAGTGGCTCGTGGTTCCACTCATTGGTGATGTCTACGTACATCTTTTGGATCTCTTTCGATCGTACGGGAACTTGGTCACGAATCTCTAGGTGGGCCAGTGCCTCCAAAATTAGTTGGGCGTGCATTGTTTGGTCACGAAGCTTATCCTGGACGCGACCTCGTTGGACTCTCTTTGCAGCGATCTCGATGTGGGAATCTGTGATTGTTTCAGCAGCTTGTTCTTCGGCTACGTCACCGCCTTCACGGAGGAGATCGATCGCTTGTCGGGCACTTCCTGTATCTTTTGCAGCTCTTGCTGCGGCCAGTTTGATCGCAGACTCATCACAGGCGTCATCTACCAATGCTTTCTCCGCACGTTCGGCGAGAATTGATTGTGAACTACCCCACCCTATCGCTCGCCTGACGGCTCACGCTTGAGGGTGTCGTCAGAACTCTCTGAGTTCTGACTGCTAACCAGAAGTCTGCGACTTCTGGTGATGGGGCTTCCTGCTTCCATGACGCACTTTGCAGACACCGAATCGGTGTCCGTAGGGAGTGCAGTCTCCACAGGCGTTGATTCGGAGCGTCCCGCTCCTAACCGCTTCTTGATACCGCGAGAAAGAATGTTCCACGCCGCGTTCGCGTCTCTATCCGCCTCGAACCCACAAGCCGGACACGAGTGTTTACGAACCCACAGCGGCTTGTCCGTCTTGACACCGCAGGACGCGCACTCCTTCGTCGTGTCTTTCGGGTCAACAGCGACAAGGTGTGTCCCTTCGCGTTCGCACTTGTACTCAAGCATTCTCAGGAACGTCCCCCACGCCGCGCCTGCTCGGTTCCGTGAGTTGCCGGGCAATTCGACCAAACCTTTCGCGTCCAAGTCTTCCACGGCCACTAACTCATACTCAGTAGCGTAGTAGTTCGACAATTTGTGGAGGAAGTCTCGACGCTTCCGTTTGAGATCGGCATGGCGTTCGGCAACGACACGACGCTGTTTCTCCCAATTTGCAGATCTATGCTGTTTCCGCGAAAGGTCACGCTGTGCGCGTTCCAATCGCTTGCGTTCTACCGAAAGGTCGGGAGATTCAACGGCGGTACCGTCCGTGTCGTGAGCGTACTTGCAAATCCCCACGTCGATACCGACGCACTGCTCGGGATTCTCCGGCTTCTCCGGTGGGTCGTCCGGTGTCTCGACGCCGAGGATAGCGTACCACTTCCCGGTCGGTTCCTGCTTGACAGTAACTGTCTTTATTTCGGCGTCGTCGGGAAGGTCGCGGTGGAAGGTGAGCGGGATTTCTCCGAGTTTCGAGAGCCACAGTCGCGTCCGACCACTCGTGTTTTTGAGCTTGAAGCCGGATTGACTGTAGGTGAAACTGCGGTACTCGCCCGGTGCTTTCCACTTGAGCGTCCCGACGCGGTAGCCATTCTCTTTGCGCCCACGTAGCGTCGAGAGGTTGTCGTACAACCGCTGAACGACTTTCTGAAGAACCTTCGAGTGAACGTTTTTCAGGTCGTTCCACCACTTCTTGAGGTCCGGCAGACGCTTCTGTTCGGTGTATGCCGAGGTATCGTCGCTTCGGTTGAGTCGGTGGAGAAAGTGGTTGTAGACCTGTCTACAGGTATCGACAGTCCACGCTAACTGGTCTTCGAGAGCGTCGGACGGGTAGAGTCGATACCTGTAGTTGTAGTTCATCTACGACCGTTCTTCAATAAGTTCGTCAAGTTTCCCGCGAACGAACGACGAGAGATTGAGGTGGTTTTCCTCGACCCACTCGGCTTGGTCTTCGCGGATGGTGATGTTCTTCCGTCTCATTACATACGCATTATGCGTATTGATGCGTATAGTTGTTGCGATTTCGTGGGCCTGTGAGACTGCTACCGAGAAGTGCGTGAGAACTGTGCGGCACTGTATCCCCTCCCTACTCGCTCTCTTCGGTCGCTCCTTGAGGAAGGGGCCTTAGTGCCTCAATTCGGGTAACACACGAGAGGTCACCACACCGTCTTCGATATGAAATGCTGAGTGCAATCAATTCTATTAGAACACTCGACACGGTGGGGTGGGTGACCGTTCACCTATGTTTTGACATCTCCGAGTCGAACACGTCACACAATAGTCTGGTGGATGGCTCGAATGGTACTGTGAACCGCCTCGGGGTCAAGCCCCGAGGCTTCCCATGGATTAGATCAGAACATTCGACATGGTGGGGTGTGCCTGTGCCAAACTGTTTTATTTCGACTCTCCTCGCCGAAGCATTCGTATACAGTGCAAACATAGCAAACGACATGGGGACAATTTCCGCACGAGTGCCCGACGAGTTAGAGACAGAGCTTGAGGCATATCTCAAAGGCAAAAATCTTGATCGAAGTACAGCAGTTCGGAAACTGCTCTCAGAGAGTCTCGAAGACTGGCGTCGACAACAGGCACTCGAACAACTGTCGGATGGGAAGGTGACGTTCAGCAAGGCAGCTGAATTCGCAGAGATGTCTGTCTGGGATTTTGCGCAGCTGGCCGACGACCACGATATCACATGGGTAGACGACGAGCACCTCGATGACGACCTAAAGGCACTCTGAATGTGGGTCTTCGATGCAGCGCCACTCATCTATCTCGCGAAAATCGACCAACTCACACATCTCGTGATCATCGACAGTGACCGACGGGGACGATTTGTGCCGCTCTCAGTTCGTTGGCATCTCTGAGTCCCGGACGAGATGAATCCAGGACCACGTTTCAGGTTGGACCGAGCCACGTCCTGTGGGTGTCGACAGCTCGGATTCAGGAGCGGTCACCGATGTCTCAACGCTCCGGTGTTCGTAGTCGGTGAGCGTCTGGCTATCAATTACTTTGATAGTGACGGCGGTGTCGTACCGTGGCCGAGACGGGACGATGGGCAGTTGTACGGGCCAATATGCATCTTGGAATTCCGATCGTGTCTCGAATGTGTCGACGGTTGTTCCGTCTTTGATGACGGTGTGGGAATCGTCCTGTGGTTCGTACCGTGGCAGCCCGAGATCGCCGGGCGATCCTGGACGCAAATCGAGATGTTTTCTCAGGTCTCTGATCTCCTCGATGGGGAGTGAGACGATCGGATCGGCCGTGTCCGGTACTTTCTCGGCCGTGACAAGCCACCGCGTCGGTTCTTCGAAAACCGTCCTGGATTTGACCTGCACGAGCGGTTGTGGGTGATTATAGCAGACACAGGCAGTACCAGAGACTACTTGCAGCGGGGTCCGAAGAATCTCGGACAACCGGGTGGCCGCGTCCACAGAGTCGACGACGAGATGGACATCTGGGCCCGCTGCAAGGAGTTCCTCGACCTCTGTGAGGATGACTCCAGGTTTCTGTACGTTTGTGACGATCCTCACAGCGATTTGGGTGTCGGGTCCCGCTGTGGTTGTGTTGTGTGCACGGAGGATTTGTAGTCCCGGCTGCTGATCGCACACGGTCACCTCAAATCCGTCGTTGCGATACATCCGTTCGACAATTTGTAGCAATGATCTATGCATTGATTGACAGCGACTGCCGGTGAGTGCCGGGTCGCCTATCCATTTCATGGGGTGTGTACATATTATATCATTTGTCTGATATACAGTCGACGGCCGACGATTTTCGGTCGTCGACCGTCGATCACTAATTCTTATATTTTGAGAATCACATGACACAGACAGTATGACAGAAAACTCGTACACATCCAAAGCCATCCCCGACCATGTGAGAGACCTACGGGACTCACTGCCAGACGAGATTACGAGTTCGATTGCGACAAATCCACGGAATGAACCACCGTATCGAGTTGCAGTGGCTCACCTTCTGTTGGGAGGTGATCGGCCTTACTATTCGTCCACACAGGCTGCTGCAGCACTCGAGATGCCGACAAAGAAAGAAACCGTCCAAAAGCGTCTTGATTATCTTTGCGAATGTGGCGTTGCGAACTCCGAAACAGTGGGTGATGTGTACGTCTATTGGCTTGCAACTGAGAAGTCAGCGTGGGGACTTCCACCTGATGTCGAAGTCCGTTCGAAATCAGATCTACCAGTTTCGGCGTTCGTCCAGACAGCATATGGACGGATGACACTGCTCGGGATTGGGAGTGTTTGTGTTGGGTGTCTCGCGACCTGGGGTGGTGGGGCATTGTTGGCAACAGGCGTTTTCTCGACGGTAAGTTTCTATACGATCGCTTTTGGCCTGTTTTGTCTGCCTGTTGGGTTGATTACACTGTTGGCTGGGTTTGGGCGATACGTCTGGGAGTATCGCGATGCTTTCGGCTCGTCTCGGTTACTTGGCTGATAAAGTAGCAAATCTGTAGTATGGTCATAAGAGGTGTGACCAACAGACCCCACCATGTCGAGTGTTCCTCGTAAGTAGTGAGACCGAATCCTACCGGACTCACCACCCAGATTTACTATGTCGACTGTTTTTGCATCGAGAGTTGTGGTGGATCACTGACACCGTTATCGAAATGAAATATCCATAAATGGAGGCTAGTAAATCTACCCTCACACACCGTCTTCGAAATGAAATTTTGCCCATAGTGTTCGCCCGAATTCTGAACTATTAGTGCGTGTGAGTGCCGTTTTTCATCGTTTACCATCTAAGATGCACTTCGATCGAGATCCATACTCCAACCACACCCGCCCACTACACCATTTCATTTCGATTACGGTGTGAGGATACTAGTCTTGACCGCCTCTTCATTTTTCCGCTATTTCATTTCGGTAACGGTGTATTCATTCGACGATGATAGGTATCTCAATCTCCTAGAAACAGGTTCTCAGTTCGACCTTCCAATCTATCCAGCACTGGCACCACTCACAATTCATTTCGACAGTGGTGTCTTCATTTCGACTACACCCTCTTCATTTCGAAAGAGGTATTGCCCGTTAGTGAACAGTACCAACAATGAATGGTAACTCATCGGATTCTCACGAACAAGAGGGAGACGATGAAACATCCACCTCCTCTGAGTCATCTATCGTCGACAGTATTCTGGATGGTGAACAACAGACAGTGTTCGAAAACAAACAACTCGTGGATTCGAATACGATCGTCGATCACAATCGGATCTACGGCCGTGACGAACAACTGACTGCCGAAGCACGCGCGTTTCGTGATACACTCGATGGTGAACGCCCTCCAGATCTGCTTCTGTATGGGCCAAGCGGTACTGGAAAGACACTTACTGTGAAATCAGTCGCCGAGAAAGTCAAACAACGGGCTATCGAAAACGAGATCCGTTTTGATTTTGTTGCTGTCAATTTCAAGACAATGGAGTCACACTCACTGGATCGTGCGGTCTGGAAGCTCGGCCATCAAACTGCTGCCAAAGCAGGCGTGGCGTGGGATATCCCACAAAAAGGCGTCTCGACCGATGCGAAGTACGTTCGTCTCTACGAGATCGTCGACCGCCATTTTGACGCCCTTGTGTTTCTGCTTGATGAAATTGATACCCTCACTGGTCGTGCTGGTGAAGACGAACCCGCTTATTCGAGGTTACTGTACAGTCTGAGCCGGGTCATGGCTGAACAACATGTTGAGACGCTTGTATCAACAGTTGTCATTACGAACCATCCAAAATTCCGTGAGAACCTCGACAGTCGAACGGACAGCTCATACAATCCAACTGGGATTCACTTTTCAGATTACGATGCTACCGAACTCGTCGAAATTCTCAATCGTCGACGTGATGCGTTCAAGGATGAGGCATTGGAAAGTGGCGTCATCGATCTGGTTGCTGCATACGGAGCAAAAAACGAGGGCGATGCACGGCGAGCGATCGACCTCCTTCGGGATGCTGGAGAGATCGCAAATAAAAACGGAGAGACAGTTGTGACAGAACAACACGTCCAGGCAGCCAATGACTCAGTGGTCAAAAACCGTGTCTTAGAGATTGTTGGAGGGATGTCGCTCCAAAAGAAACTCGCGCTGTATGCTGCGGCCGTTGTTGCAGATGTAAATGATGGCGCAGCACCGAGTCCAGCCGTCTACACATTGTATCGAGAAATTTGCCAACGTACTAATCGCGACGTCTACACCCAAGAGACGGTCAACAGTCACATCAACAAGGCAGGCACGTATGGTGTCCTCGAAAGCAACCGAACGAGTGGTGGCTTCAAAACGGGAGTCCACCTGATGTTCACGTTCACTGAGCCAGTTGATGCGGTTATTGAGACACTCGAAGAAGACGATACGTTTGCGGAGGTTTCGCTGTCGACTGCTCGATCGATTGCACGACAATCACTTCGGGATTCGTGATTTGGCCTTCAAAATATTTCCTCAATCTAAGGAATGTCTTAGACGTTCCTGTGTGTCGAATTCCCCATCAGTATACTCACTGACTCAATGTCGACTGATTGAGTTCTTACCAAGTTGTTGCAACTGAGGATTCCAATGACTTGGTAAGAACGATTGTGCGGGCCTGTCACGCCAAATACCGAAGTATATCCGACTCTGATGATTTCTAGTGAGCTGGTTGAGTCGTGTTTAGTGAGCGACTAAATCAAAATAGAAGGTCTCTCGATTGTTGCCGCGTCCGCACTTCGTACACGAACCTGTTACGATGTTGGATGTGCCGTCGTCTATTGATTACGATCAGTATCGAGATGACATCGAACAGCTTGTCAGTCCGGATTCGCTGATTAGCTCCCGTCCTTCGTCGAACATGTCGACGGTTAAGCGGAAGTTACCCTACCGAACAGTTAAGAATTGACCGTGATCTCCTCAAGATACTGCTGTACGTACGGATGGAGATCATCGAATGGTGGTTCAGCGACTCGAAGTTGACTATGCTGGCTGTCGCTGATCTCTATGTGCTGGTCTTCGATTGGTTCGACAACGAACCCATTGGCAACATAATGTTTGCTGTCGACACCGTCGACATCGGATGTCTCGTAGAAGTGCTCAAAGACACCGAGTTGGTCTTCAATTTCGACATCACAGCCGACCTCCGTTGTAGCAACTCGATGGACTGCGTCAGTCAACCGCTCATTCTTGAAGACAATACCACCGGGAACAAACCACTCACCTTTCGCTGGCTCGTTCTCACGCAACCCGAGGAGTACACCACCCTCGTATTTGATGACCAGATCGACCGAGACAAGCGGCACGCTGTCGACGACAGTGTTCCATTTTTCACCGGAAACCCAGCGTTCGTCTTGCGCCATCGTAGTTAGAGGTAGTAGTCGACTGCTTGTTCGAGTCCGTCCTCGAAAGACCACGATGGTTCCCAGCCGAGGTTTGTAATTTTGTCATATTCGAGTGCGTACCGCTGGTCGTGACCAGCTCGATCCTCAACGAAAGTGATCTGGTCTTGGGATCCTCCGACAGCTTCGAGAATCGCTTCGGTCACTTTGAGGTTGGTTCGTTCTTCACCGGACCCAATGTTATAGACTTCACCGGGGGTCCCCTCACGGAGGACGAGATCAATCGCCCGGCAGTTGTCCTCGACATAAATCCATTCGCGAACGTTTGATCCATCACCGTAGACGGGAAGCTCTTTGCCCGCAGCAGCGTTCTGGATGAACTTCGGGATGAGTTTCTCCGAATGTTGTTGTGGGCCGAAGTTGTTACACGTACGGGTGATGAGCACAGGCAGATCGTGGGTCTTCTCGTAGCTTTTCGCCAGCAAATCGGCACTGGCTTTCGTCGCAGCGTACGGATTCCGTGGATTCAGCTCGTCATCTTCGCTAAAGGTACCATTGAGAATCTGTCCATACACTTCGTCGGTAGAGATCTGGAGGAACCGATCGATATCTGCCTCCAGTGCCGCATCAAGCAGTACCTGTGTCCCTTGGACGTTTGTCGTGACAAAGGATTCTGCACCCTCAATTGATCGGTCGACGTGAGACTCGGCAGCAAAATTCACGACCGCATCGACGTCAGCCATGAGTTCGGCAACGAGTTCTTGATCGCGAATATCTCCTTCGACGAACTCGTGGCGTGGATGATCCTCGAAGCCGTCCAAGTTGTCTCGAGAGCCAGCATACGTCAACGCATCCAGTGTCACCACCGAATCGTCCCGATTTTCGAGTACGAACCGCACATAGTTCGAGCCGATAAATCCAGCCCCACCAGTAACGAGTAATCGCATAGCCCCGGGTTATAGCGCAGAGTATATTTGTATTTTCATCGAACTACGTTGTATATGAACATCTTCGTACTCGGGGCTGGAGGACTGCTTGGTAGTGCACTGGTTAGCACCTGTCTGGACCGCTCACTCTCAGTGACTGGCACCTACCATTCGACCCAGCCGTCGTTTGAGATTCCACTTGATCAGCATGATATTCGGGATACCACGCAGTTCGAATCGCTCCTTGCAGCACACCAGCCGGATGCCGTCGTGAACTGTGCCGCTTTGACTGACGTGGATAGCTGTGAATCACAGCCAGAGACAGCAGCTGAAATCAATGGGACCGCTCCAGGAGAGCTTGCTGACGTTTGTGCTGCGCAGAACATCCCATTCGTCCATGTGTCGACCGATTATATATTCGACGGCGAGGCGACAACACCGTACGACGAGGATGCAACGCCGAACCCAATACAGGAGTACGGGAGGTCCAAACTCGTTGGCGAACAGCGTGTGCAGGCAGTCGACGGTGAAACAATCGTTGTCAGACTCTCATTTGTATATGGTGTGCGTGGCGATACGGACGAACTCGTCGGCTTTCCGGCATGGGTTCATGATACTCTCTCTGAGGGGGATAAAGTGCCGCTATTCGTCGACCAACGAGTCACGCCGAGTCGGGCGGGACAGGCTGCAACCACAATTCTCGAACTACTTGATGCCGAGGTAAATGGAGTGTACCACGTTGGGAGTCGATCCTGTGTAACGCCGTTTGAGTTTGGTCGACAGATCGCACAGGTTCAGACTGCAGACGAGAGCTTACTCATAGAGAGTCACCAGTCAGATGTCTCGCGTGCGGCAGCCCGACCAACCGACACCTGTCTGGATGTGTCTACTGTTAAAGAGACGCTGGAGCGACCACAGCCGACGATTGAACAGGATCTTCGGGCAATAGAGTCATATTTCGAGGCCTAGAGTTCGTACTGATCGGCGTGGTCGAGGAAGAACTCTCGCTCATCATCCGGAAGCTCGTCGAACCGGAGGACGCCCTCACAGTCGAGACCGGGACACTTCATCACGCGGTTGAATTCCAGTTCATTTGCCGAGACGATGGTACCACAGTCGTCACAGGAGTGTGTGATAATTCGCATGATTAGAGTTTGAGCTGTGAGTTTTCGCCGACGACGAGCCGTCGGCCCTCGGGAAGACAGTCTGCAGCACTTTCGATGTTTGCACCGCGTCCAAGCAGGCTATCGATGATCTTACCGCTGGTCGTGATCGTTGATTCACCGATGACGACGCTGTTTTCGATATGAACGCCTTCAAGAGTTGAGTTTGGGCCGACCGACGTGTATGGACCGACATACGTGCCGGGCCCGATGACACTGTTTTCGGCAATTGAAACTGGACCGCGAACGGTTGCACCAGCTTTGATCGTCGCGGTCTCGTGGAGGTCGATCCGTCCCTCAATCGTCGCACCGGATTCGACAGTTCCCTCTTGGGCCAGCAGCGTATCTTCAAGTACCAACCGATTGGCTTCGAGGATGTCTTCGGGCTTGCCGGTGTCTTTCCACCAGCCGTGGACGACGTGTGAGTCGATTGCGTGGCCATCCTCTAGGAGCGTCTGGATGGCATCGGTGATTTCGAGTTCGCCGCGCCACGAGGGTTCGAGCTGCTCGATCACGTCGAAGACATCATTCGAGAACACGTAGATCCCAATGAGTGCGAGGTTTGTCGGTGGTTCGTCCGGCTTTTCGATGAGTTCAGTGACGTTTCCATCCTCGTCGACGTCCGCAATGCCAAACGCTTGGGGATCGTCGACCTTCTGAAGTGCGATTCCGGCTCCGTAGTCGCCCTGATTGAAGCTGTCGACTAAATCGGTGATGCCTGCCTTGAGGATGTTGTCCCCGAGGTACATCACGAAGTTGTCGTCGCCGACGAAGTCCCGCGCACAGCCCGCGGCGTGTGCAAGGCCCAGTGGATTGCCTTGGATAATGTAGGTGATGTCGACGCCGTACTTCGAGCCATCACCGAGGGCTTCTTGGATCGCTTCGCGGCCTTTGTTTCCGAGAATTACACCGATCTCGGTGATTCCGGCCTCTTTCAGGTCCTCGATCGCGTATTCGAGGACTGGCTTGTTTGCGACCGGAACGAGCTGTTTCGGTCCGGTATGGGTAATCGGACGGAGTCGTGAGCCGGTGCCGCCCGAGAGAAGTACACCTTTCATTAGTTATTCGTCCGGTAGCTCATCCCAGTCTAAAGGTATTTCGTCCGTATCACACGGCAGTCGCTCCTCGTCAGGATCCTCGTAGTCGTAGAGGTTCGTCGGCATATTGATCAGAAAAGCGGGCTCATCACTAATCGTTTTGAACCCGTGCCAGCAGTCACCAGGGATTCGGATGACCTGCTGGTTGTGCTCACCGATTACGAAGGTGTCGACTTCACCCTGGGTGGGCGAGTCCTCGCGGTCGTCATAGATACCGACTTTGATGCGTCCCTTGGGACAGACGAAGTGGTCGACCTGCCCGCGGTTGTGTCGATGCCATGCGCGAGTGATTCCTGGGTACGTCATTGAGTAGTAGCTCATCGCCGGATCGGGGTCATAGAGGTCCCAATCCTCCCGGAAGAGTTCCACAAGGTGGCCGCGTTCATCGACGTTTACTTGCAGGTCGCGTACTTCGACGTCCTGGATCATCTGGTGGTGATTTATCCCATTACATTAATGTCTTTTCGATAACTTCCGCGGGCTTCATAAACCCGGTCGTGTTTCTTCCTCTATGGATACTCTCGTTATTGGTCTTGACGGAGGTGAGTGGGACGTCATCAATCCGCTGATCGAACGCGGAAAACTTCCGAATCTCGCTTCACTCAAGGAGGATGGTGTTTCTGGCCCACTGGAATCGATTACTCCTCCAGTTTCTCCGCCTGCTTGGAATTCGATTCAGACCGGAACGAACCCCGGGAAACACGGAATTTTTGACTTTAGTACATTTGACGAGAAATATAATCGACGCTCGATCAACTCCGCTGACCGCAGTGCTACCCCGTTTTGGAAGATATTGAACGACGAGGGCGTTACAACTGGTCTATTCAAGGTTCCATTTACATATCCGCCAGATGACGTGGACGGTTTTATGGTCACTGGGTTTCCGACTCCGAGTATAGTCGACGACTTCGCCACACCACAGTCAGTGGCCGAGCAGGTTGGTCCAGTTGAGAATTTATTCGAGGATTGGTCATTACAGCAGGCCGGGGACTATGAAGCATTCAAGCAGGATTTGATTCAGGTTGCCGAGAATCAGACTGACCTCTTCCTCCAACTTCTCCAGGAACACGATACGGACGTTTCGATGACCGTCTACGATGGTTCAGATCGCATCCAACACTTCTTCTGGAAGTACTTCGACGAGTCTCATCCGAGATACAACCCTGACTCACCCCTAGCAGGTGCTATCGAAGAGTATTACGAGACTGTTGACCGTGGTATCGGTCGGCTCTTAGATGAAGTTGAGAAGGAATCTGACGTTATCGTGCTCTCGGATCATGGTTTCGGATCTCTTGCCTATGACATCTACGTTGAGGAGCAGTTAGAAGACGAGGGATTCCTTTCACGACGAACGCCAACAGTAGGAACGAACGTTGTAAATACAGTGCTGGAATCTTCCATCAAAACCGGATGGCGAACCATCAAGCAAGCTGGTCTCGGGAACACAATTAAATCGATACTTCCTGAATCTTGGTTCCTGTTCGGGAAGTCGCTTCAAGATGAGACTCATCGAAACGTAGTCTGGGATGAAACACAGGCGTTCTTTACCACACTCTCTGGCCAAGCCATATATATCAACGTTAAGGATAAATTTTCAGACGGTGTCGTTCCTCGGGATCAGTACGACGAGGTCATTGAAGAGGTTAGAGCATCTCTTCGTTCAATTCGCCACCCGGAGACAGGCGAAAAACTTGTTGAGTCGGTAATTCGAAGTGATGAGGAATTCGAGGGCTGGATGTTGGACGAAGCTCCGGACCTCATTGTCCGCACGAAGCCGAAGTATACTTTGAAAAGTGGTCGTTCAGATTCGCTTGTCCAGCTGTCGGCACAGAACGGACACGAGCGGTCCGGTGATCATCGTACGAACGGGATTTTCATCGCAAGTGGTCCGTCCTTCAGAACAGGGGAAATTAACAGGGCTAGCGTGCTTGATATTGCACCAACTCTTCTCCTCCTTCAGAGAAGTCCGATTCCAACATCGATGGACGGATCGGTGCTTACCGAAATATTCTCTAAGGAGATCTTGAGCAGTCACGGTATCCGCGAGACTAACGAGTACGGACAGTCGGCGGAGAGGCAACGAGTGTGGAACGATGAAGAGGCGGCAGAGCTCAAAGATCAGCTAAGTGATATGGGCTACCTCAACTAAAAGATGGACGAGTCGAAAGATACCGGTGCTCAAGAGTTGGCAACTCAAGGCGGAATTACTTTTATTGGAAATCTTTTCGGGAAGCTTCTAGGCTTCATTTTTGTCGCAGCAGCCACACGGTTAGTTACCCCTTCACAATATGGAATATTCACTCTCAGCCTCTCAGTTGTCCTATTCACACAAGGATTTGCTAGCTTGAATATATATCGTTCAGTTGATTATTTTGTTCCACAATTTCTGAACAACGATAATTATGGTAAAGCCAAGAAAACCCTCCAGAATACATTCTTAATAGGAATAGGTGCATCTATTCTGGGGTCGCTGATTCTGTTTCTATTACGAGAGCAAATAGCAGCAGCATTTGGTGTGCCTGAAATTTCAACAATTCTACCGTATCTCGCCCTCTTAATTCCTCTACAAACTATTTTGCGGACTTTTATATCTATATTCAATAGTATGAAGATTATGAAATACCGAGTGATTATAAATGATATACTTAACCCACTTATTCGGACGTTGGGGGCCGTCATTTTAATTACTCTTGGGGGTGGTGTCTTGGGATT
>Ga0306874_100159_pt1 | contig 26687 bp, 29 predicted proteins | sample AntCluMetagen315_FD_190406 | JGI IMG/M metagenome (GOLD analysis project Ga0306874, IMG submission 190406) | Saline lake microbial communities from Club lake, Antarctica - Metagenome #315 (v2) (version 2) | ecosystem: Environmental > Aquatic > Non-marine Saline and Alkaline > Saline | place...
GTGCGTGCCGATGATTTTCCGGAGAACAATCGGCTCACGAAGCGCGTTCTCGGCAGCGTTGTTCCTTGGCGAGACCGCTGGCTCACCGACGAGGGTGAGCCAGTGGTCGATTCCTCCGTTGATCTTCCCGAGCAGTGTTGCCGGAAACCAGTCAGCAGTCCTCAACGACTGGTAAATTCACGTCTACATACATCTATAAATATGATTTCAACAGAGCCAAAATAGTGTACTTCTCCATAAGAAATATACGGGAACGAACCTCAGTACTGCGGTTTTTCCCATATATATCGGTGTATGTGGCGTATTTGAGCAAAGAGGGGAAGGGGTGCTGTGCTGTGTCTTTTGTTGTCCCTGTCCCGGTAGGGACACCCGCTAAGGGGTGCTGCCCGCTGAGCGGAAACGGGCGGTCGGACAGCCGGCGCTCGCGATGGCGAAGCTATCGAAGAAGCGAGAAGTCATGGGGCAAACCGGTCGTGCGAGGCCGAAACGAAGAGGTGAGAGATAGAGATGTCTCTCAAGAGGGCCACTTTACCGGCCGGTCTCAGGGATCTCGAAGTCGGAGCGGACGTGCTGCTCGACGTCGAAGTCGAAGCCAGCCTCCTCGATGGCCGCCTGAATCTCGCGAGCGATCCACCCGGTACCAGCGTCGACCATCTGCTTGACTTCAGAGATGGCGTCGACGACATGGAGACCGGCGAACCGAACCTGGGCAAGCTGCTGGACGGCGTCGCTCACGCAATCTTCGTCGACGGCCTGGATCAATTCGTTGGAGTCGGCCTTCTCGATGCCTCGGTTCTGGTCTCGGAATCGACCAATCTGTGGAAAGTGGTCCTTCCCGCGACCGGATTCGGCCCTTCTCCTCTTCGCCATGCTCTAGGCGTATCCGAGTTCGTCTGAACGCGCTTACGGTCGGTAGAACCACCGTCGGATTCATCTATTCAGGAGGTATCATGTAAGATATGACTACACCGGAGGGAAGCGATTCACCACCGTCGGGGGCAGATCACCTCACCGAGGAACTCAACCCAGAAATCGGGCTCCTTGGGGCTCTCGCTATCGGTGTTGGGACGATGATCGCGGCGGGCATCTTCGTTCTCTCGGGGCTCGCCGTGAGTAACGTCGGTGCGGTCGCCATCGGATCGTTCCTCCTCGCAGCGATTATCGCCGGGTTTACGGCTGCCGCGTACGGCGAATTCTCGTCCATCTATCAGGAGAGTGGCGGCGGCTACATGTTCGTCGCCAACACGTTCGATAGCGATCTCACGTATATCATGGGCTGGACAATGATCCTCGGCTATCCAGCAAGTGCTGCGTTCTATCTCGCGAGTTTCTCCGAGTGGTTCTTCCGGTTTATCTATCCGGTCCTCAACGTTCCCGAGGCACTTCCGTTCTGGATTCCCGGTCTCATCGTCCTCGGTCTTCTCGTCGTTATCAATCTGAAGGGAACTGAAGAGTCCAACCAGTTTCAGATCATCGTGACAGTGCTAAAACTCGTGCTCTTGATGCTCTTTCTCTACGGTGGACTCCAGACGTTCGATGCGGGCGTTATCACCACCTCTGTCACGGAAAACATCGACAGAGTCACCCAGATCGGGCTGACCAGTGCGCTGGTGTTCATCACGTTCTTCGGCTTCTCGGCGATTACGACCAATGCCGAGGAGATCAAAGACCCCGGACGGACGATTCCGCGCGCGATCTACCTCAGCATGGGGATCGTGACCGTCATCTACGCACTGGTCGTCCTCGTCATCGTCCTCGCGGTCAACAACGACGCGTTCCTCGACTTTCTCACACAGAACGTCCAACTTGGAGGATTGGACCCAGCAGCGTTCGTCGCCGAAAACGGCGAGGTGTCGATGGGATACGCCGCACAGTTTTATCTGGGACCACTCGGCTTTTACGTCATCATCGTCGGGGCGCTGTTCTCGATGCTCTCGGCGGCCAACGCGACCATCATGGCGGGGTCGCGGGTCAAACTCGCGATGGCGCGTCGTAACCACCTCCCCCGTGGGTTCGAAGACATCCACCCGGAGTTCAACACCCCGTATAAGGCCGTCCTCCTGACGGGCGGAATTATCCTCGTGTATATCGTCGTGTTCGCCGTCATCTTCGGCGAAGCGGCCGGGAGCGAACCGCTGTTCGGACTCCATCTCGGCATCGAAGGACTCGCACAGTTTGCCAACTTCCTCCTGCTTACCGGCCTGAGTATCGTCAACATCGCGCTCATCCAGTCTCGGCGAAAGTATCCCGATATCGACCGCGGCTTCAGGGTTCCGTTCGTTCCGGTCGTTCCCGCTATCGCGGTGCTCGCAAACGTCGGGCTGCTGCTCAACGTGGGGCTCACGGCGTTTGCAATTGGTCTCGGTGTCGAGGCACTCGGGGTTGCGGTCTGGTTCGCGTGGAAGAGCCGGAAACCGCCCGTCGAGCAGCTCGAAGAGGAAACCCCAACAGCAGTTGCAGAGTACGCGGCTCCAGGGGACGGTTACCAGATCGTCGTTCCAATAGCGAATCCGCGTAACGTGGCGCAGTTGATGCGGACGGCAACGACGCTCGCTGCCGACAACGACGGCGAAGTCTTGGTGATGAGTGTCGTTACCGTTCCCGAACAGACGCCGCTCTCGCGGGGGCACGAACGGACTGACCAGAGGCGTGGCGTGTTGAACCGGGCGATAACGATCGCCGAGGAAAACGACGTTTCCGTCAGCGGGACGATCCGTATCGGGCACAACGCGGCCGATGCCATCCTGAATACGATCACCCAGCACGACAGCGACGCTGTAATCGTGGGTTGGAAAGGGAAGCGCACACACCGTCGACGCGATGTCATTCTCGGGACGAACGTTGACCGGGTCGTCAAAGAGGCCGACTGCGACGTTTATGTGGAGAAATTTGGGATGGGTGCTGACGGGGGTGTCGATTCGATCCTGTTACCCACGGCTGGGGGGCCCCACACGACACTTGCGATCGAGACCGCCGGGGCGATTGCCCGACGAACAGGTGCGACCATCCATGCGATGTATGTGCTCGCTCCGGGCGCATCGACCGAGGCCAACCAGCAGGCAGAATCGATGCTTTCGGACGCCACAACCACAGCGTCACTTGACGACGTGGCGGTCGAAACGACACTGATAGAACACGACGACGTTGTCGCTGCACTCGTCGACGAAAGTGCGAACCACGATCTCATGACCATCGGGGCAACCAGAGAAGGCGTGGTCCAGAAGTTCGTGTTCGGGACAATTCCGGAGACGGTCGCCGAGCGCGCACAGACGACCGTCATCATGACCAAACGCGATCTCGATATTGGAACGCGGTTCCAGCAATCGATCAGGAAACTCCGCGACCGAGTCGCCGGGACGACCGACCCACTAGAGAGCGAGGAGGGCTGGGAGAATGAGTGAACCGGACCCACTCCGTGTGGAGTACACGACCGTTTCGGAACTCATCGAGTTACTCACGTATGTCGTCGAGACGGTCAGTCTCGGGTTCGACCGATGGGAAGAGGAGTACGTGAGCGGGCCGGGGCTGTATTTCGTCCTCGTGAGGGGTGTTCATTCAGGCAGCTACGCGAATCCGTTGGGCAAGAACAGGTGGCCGGTCGAAACGTGTCGACTCGTCACGAAAGACCTCGATGGATTCGTCGAGGGGGCGCGAAGAGTCGGTCTCAGCTGTGACGGTGCGGTCGTCGTCAGTATGGATGGAACGATTCAAGAGCAGATGGTTCGGGTCAAGAGTCTGAGTCCCTGCGAGGAGGAGGCGACGGCGGCGACGATCACGTACTCCAGCTGGATGGGAACCAAGCACTTGAGCGCGGTCGAGGCGTCCGTCCGTGAGGAGGTGGTCGCGACCATTACGCTTTCCGAGGAGAATGGTCGCATGACCATCTTCGAGAACGGTGAGTACGAGGATTATCAGCGTGACGAGTTGGGCGGAGTGTGGCGTTCAACGGACTGAGAGTCGGGGCAGAACAGCTAGCGACCCGCCACGAATGCTGCTCCGTCGACTCTGATGAGTCAAATCTAATTTATGGAGCATTGGACACTCAAATCACCAACAAATGGATATTGTTTGATATGGTGGCGTTATCATGTGCATTTGAATCCCAAGCTTCATCGTGCGCACGCTAACGGACGGGAGTACGCCGAGGAAGGGATTGTGAACCACGGTCGTTCCGTTCGCGTGCGCTCGCTTCACTCCCTGCTTCAAATCCCGTCGAGCAGCTCCCACTCGGCACGGCGTCGTGCCCGGAGCCGAAGCTCCGGGCTGGACGCGTTGTGCCTCGAAAAGCGCCGAGGAAGGGATTTGAACCCCTGTGTCCGTGAGGACAGCAGATTTCGAATCTGCCGCCTTGGCCAGGCTAGGCTACCTCGGCTCATGATTCACTCCGCCCTGCTGTAGTTAATCGGTTACGGTTCCGTGCGACTGTCAGCGCAGCCCAGTCACGAGTGCCACCGCGCCGCCCGCAAGCAGCAGCAGCGCTGCCAGCGGCTGGCCACCCGCTGACACCGCGAACACGGCGTAGCCGACGACAATTGCCGTCGACCCGACGCCCAGTGAGGCCGCGCTGTGGACGATTTCTGCACGCACCGTTGAACTCTCCCGCCCCAACTGTTCGCCGATGGCGAGCGCGTTACTCGCGGCGTCAAACGCCAGCACGCCCGTCAGCGCCCCCACCAGCAGCGGCTCGGGTGCACTACCGGTGTACCCCGCAGCGAGCACGCCGACCAGCAACAGCGTCCCGCCGACACCGATTGCCCGCTGGGAGGCAATCGCCAGCCCGATGCCGAGTGCGAGCAGCCCCGCGAGCGCCCCAGCGGCGCCGATAGTCGAGGAGACGGCGGTCGCGAACACCGAGACCAGCGCGAACGTGAGCGCGATCGCTGTCCCGAAGCGGGAGGGGCTGCGCGTGATTTCGTTCGTCATCGCCGGCACCTCCAGCCGCGACGGTAGGGTGGTCTGTGACGGCGATGTTCGACAGTCATCGCCGGCCCCTCCGACCACGACAGTGGGTCGCTCTGTGACGGCGATGTTCGACAGTCATCGCTGCCACCGCCGACTCGTTCGAGCCAACTCGACCGCAAGCGGGCGGTCGCCCCAGTCGAGCACCCGCAGGCCACCACCACGGAGGTCCCGCAGGCGGTCGCGACGTTCCAGTCTGGCGAGGCGGTGCCCCGGCGAGTCCGCGGCTGTCGGGTCCGGGCTGACCACCGTCACCCGGTGGCCGTAGGCATCCAGTCGCTTCGCAACTGTGACGACGTAGTCGTCGGCGACGGGGCTGAAGAACACCACCTGCGCGTCAGCGGGGAGCCGGCGCCGGAGCCGCCGTAGTGCAATCGAGGGGTAGAACGGCTCGTCCGCGGGCGCAACCGAGAACGCGGGATGGGAGCCAAGGAACTGCCGCGCCTCGGCACGATGGCGCTCGCCGGTTCTCGCCGAGAGCCAGCACTCCCGTGGCCCGTAGTTGGCGATGCCGACTCTGTCGCCGCTTTTCAGCAGTGCCGAGAACGCTTCGCCCGCCGCCTCGACGCTGCGCTCGACGGCGTTTGGGGCATCTTCGTCCGGCGAGACGTACGCCTCCGTCCGGGTGTCGACCAGCAGGACCACTGTTGCCGCTCGTTCCTCGCGGAACGAGAGCGTTGAGAGTTCGCCGGTGCGGGCGTAGCGGTTCCAGTCGACCCTCGAAAGTGGGTCGCCGTGGCGATACCGGCGTGTGGAGTGAAACTCGATACCCGAGCCGGCAACGTCGGTCGCGACCTGGCCCAAGTACGGTGTCGTCAGCCCGCGCAGTGGGATGGAGGCCGTCGAGGCCAGCGACGGCAGACAGCGCAGCGCCGTTTCCGAGACTACGTCGACCGACCGCTCGCGCGAGCCGCTGGCGTTGCGAACGATGGCGGTCAGGGGCTCCCACTCGTGAGTGCCTCGAACCGCTGTCACGGTGTAGTGGTAGGTCGCCCGTTTCCCGGGCCGGAGTGCGGTGCCCAGCCGGGCGGTCCCCGCCGTGACGGCGAGTCCGGAGGGCACGCCGTCGACGAGTCGGAGGTCCGGGAGCGTCGACTCGCCGGTGTTCTCGACGGTAACGGTCACGCGCACCTCGTCGTCCGGGTTCGGCGCGGTCGCCGAGAGCTCCCGCTCGACGGTCAGTTGGGGCTCCGGAGCGTCACCGAGGCGGGCGTACGCGGCGAACCCCACCCCCACCAGCGCGACGAGGAACAGCCCCTCCTCGCGCAACGGCAGCCCCACTGCCAGCGCGGCGAGTGCGAGCGCGCCGATTCCGGTCCAGTGTTCGGTGTCGAACGCCGTACTCATGGCTCCTCCGTCAGCCGTTCGACCGCTTTCACGGCCCGGTCGACCTGCGTGAGGAACTGCGAACCCGGTGAGCCGAGCACCAGCCGGAGCCGTTCGCGTGCGGTGAGCGAGACCCGCTCGCTCAGGAACGCCGCTGCGACAGGGTCGTCGGTCCACTCTCCCGACTCGATTCGCCGAGCCGCCTCTTCCTGCCGGCAGCCTGTGGCGTTCACGACGGCGGCCATGGCGGCCTGCCCCACGCGTTCGCGGAGCTGTCCCCGCGATCGGCGCCCCCGGGCTGACCACCCGCTCGCGGTGCCCAGCGTCTCGTCAGCGTCGTCGCCGGGCGTCGGCGCGGCGTAGCGTTGCTCCGGGTCGCGCGTCTCCGTCGCTCGCAGCGGGGTGCTCCGGCGCTCTTGCACGAAGCGGAGCGTCTGCACCCCCGCGATGATGGCGACCAGCAGGACGAGCGCCCACTCAAGCGAGATTGCTGTCGCAAGGTCCTCCCAGACGAGGACGAGCAACCCGACTAACACCGCGACGGCGCCGAGAATCGCCGAGAGCCGGAGCTTCACTCCTCGCCCTCCGCGTAGCCCGCCTCGATGCGCCGGAGCGCCGCCATCGCCCGGGATTCTCGGTCTTCGGTCGCCGCTTCGGTGCCGTATCTGACCGCCTCGAACAGCGCAGTCAGTCCGCGCACGTCGTCGGGTGCCATCCCCGCATCGATGGCCGCCTCGGCAAACTCCGCTGGCGTGCTCGACTCCGGCCCGTCGACGGCGAGATACTCGGTCATCTCCGCCCACGCGCGGTAGACTTCGTTTCCGGCATCCGCTTCGCCGGCGATGCGATCCGCGGCCGCGCCAGCCGCACGCCCCACGGCGCCGATGTCTGGCTTCTCGGGTTCGGGCTCGGGGTCGGACGGCTCGTCTGCGGCCTCACCGCTGTCACCTGTGGCGACGACCAGCAGGATGATCGCTGCCGCGATGAGCACGACGAGGATGATACCGAGCAGGAGCGAGGGCTGGCTGGCGACTGTCTCGGCGGCCTCGCCCATTGACCCGCCGCTGCTGTTGTTGCCCCCGCGGCTCGCGCCGCTAAGGCCGATCCCGCCACCCAAGTTCAACTCGAACGTCCCGCAGGCGGTCAGGATGAGGAAGGCGAGGTAGGTAAAAAACGAGATGGCTGGGAGTAACATGATGCCGAACAGAATCTCACGGGTCCGATAGGCCACTGTGCCGGCGATGAGCAACACGCCCAGCACCAGGCCGAGTTTCGCCGGGAGCGTGTCGAGCCACTCAATGCAGGGTGCTGGCGCGGAGATGGCTCCCTCCGCCATCCCGGGGATGCCCGGGCTGGTCGAGGGGTCGCCCTCCGTTGGCGTCGCCTGTGACTGCCCGTCGCCGTCGCCGACGCCGCCACCCGTCCCGGAGCCGAACCCGCCACTGCCGCCGCTCACTGGGTTATCGAGCGTCGCCGCAGCGATCCCGATGGCCAGGAGGGCGAGCAGCGCGACGACGAGCGCAACCGCTGTGTCCCGCTTCACGTCGTCGGTTTGTAGCAACCGAGCAATAGGGGTTTCGCCGATGACGGCCCGGCGGCTGTGGCCGCGAGCGGATCGATTTATCGGCGCTCGGGCCCAACAACCGGTATGGGAAGCATCGGCATCATCGGCGCCGGCGCCGCGGCCGGCGCGGCGGCGTTCGTCGTCGACGACGCGCTCCCGGACGCCAACGTGACCGTGCTCGAGAAGTCGGGCGGGCTCTGTGGCCGCGCCGCCACCCGCCGGACCGACGACCTGACCTACGACTACGGCGCCAACTACGTCAAGGCAGCCGACGACCGTGTCAACGAACTCCTCTCCGAGAAACTCGACACGACGGGGCGGTTCGACGTCTCTGAGCCGATATACACCTTCGATGCCGACGGTGAGGTCTCCCCAGGCCGGGAATCGGCGGAAGCAAAGTGGAGCTACAAACAGGGACTGACTCAGATCGCCAAACGGCTCTTCGGCCGGACCGACGCCGAGATCCACCGTCGCACCCGCGTCGAGGGACTAGCTCGCGACGCCGAGGCGAGGACGTGGACCCTCATCGACGACGCCGGTGAGGAGTGGGGCCCGTTCGACGCCGTCCTCCTCAATCCGCCAGCGCCGCAGACAGCCGACCTCCTCAGAACGGCCGACTGGGACGACCCCGCTCGCGAGGCGCTGGTCGACGCCCTCGACGACGTACAGTTCCGCACCATCTGGACCGCTGTCCTGCGCTATCCCTTCGAACTCGACGTCCCCTACTACGGGCTGGTCAACACCGACACGGAACACGCAGTCGGGTGGCTCTCCCGCGAGGAGTGCAAACCCGGCCACGTCCCGGATGGTGAATCGCTCCTGGTCGTGCAGGCGAGTCACGACTGGTCCGTCGAGCAGTACGATGAGGACCCGGAGAGCAACGTCGCCGCGCTGGCCGAGCAGGCGGCCGACATCATCGACGACGAGCGACTCGCCGAGCCGGTCTGGGCTGACCACCAGGGCTGGCGCTACGCACTCACGGAGGGCGGGGTCCACTCCGGCCCGGTCGACTCGGTGCGGGAGGCGGGTCTCTACTGTCTCGGTGACTGGGTCGCCGGCGAGGCACGAGTCCACGCCGCGCTGGCAAACGGGCTCGACGTGGGCGAATCGCTCGTGTCGGACCTGTAGGCAGGCTCGCAACCGAGTGCCTGACCCGCGCTCACGGTGCCGAACTGAACTCGTCGAACAGCGCGACGACGTGACGCTCGATTTCGTCACGACTCTCGCGAACATCTTCGAGGTCCTTGCCGTCGAGGTCGATCAGCGCCCAGTCACGAACGTCGACGCCCTCCTCCACATCGCCGACATCCAGCGTGGAACAGCCCATCGTCGCGACGTAGCCACACGAATTGCGCTCCGAAATCGTGATTTTTCGAGGAACGCGGCCCGAACGGTCGACCCCGACTTCGGCCATCACCTCGCGGACCTCCTCATGGACGTGGTCGGCCGGGTTGGTGCCGCCGGTCAGGATTTCGACCTCGGCTTCGAGGCCACGCCGCTCGCGTTCACGCTCGGCGAACGCGGTGGATATCTGAGAGCGCCCGGCGTTCTGGACACAGATGAAGGCGATACGGTGCGGCTCAGTCGAACTGGGTTCTGTGGACATAATTTTGGAGAGTCAGTCGTTCGTTGGCTCTGGCTCCGCGCTGGGCTGAGTCGTGGTCTCCCCCCAGTCGAGCCGTCGCTGGAAGTAGAGCGCAACGTTGACCAGCGCGAGCAACACGGGCACCTCAATGAGCGGGCCGACGACGGTAGTGAAGGCGACGCCGGAGCCGACGCCCATGACGATCGCCCCGGAGAAACACGGTGACATGCTTGTCTGGGTGCCGGAGAACAGGACGCGGGTCCCTGACGAGTCTGAGACGTCCGGGAGACAGCTACCGTCCTTTCCAGGTCAGTTTCTACGGCGTTAGAGAAATGTCGTGTTCAACTGTCAGTTCGTTCCAGAACTACTTCCGTTGTATCCTCACAAATTCATCTTGACCAAAACATTAAATCAGGGGAGGGACCCAGAGACGATAGAGCAGCATGCCCGACTCACCGACACGATACGACCGCGTGCCGGCGCCGCTACCGCCGCAGGACGGCGAGGCCTGGTACGCGCCGACGACGCTCGCCCAGTACGAGAGCACGCCCGGCGTCGTCGCGACGGTGAGTCACGACGCCGAGAGCCCTGCCGAGGCGGACAGCTTCAGCTACGACGCCCGCGAGCCGCCGCTCTCGCCCAGCGAAGCAGCCGCGCTCGAGGCGGTTCGCGAGCATTTCACCGGTACCCAGCGCCGCCGGCCCCTCACCCGGCAGGGGACGCTCGAGCGCGCCGAATCGGGGTTCTCCCCCAAGTACGAGCGCACGCTCGACCGCCTGCTTCCGACCGATGCGGGCGCGCGTCGGCGGCTCGACTATCACGCGCTGCAGGACCTCCGCCTGCTCGGGGAGGCGACGCCGCTGGCGCTCGACGACGAAGTGGAGATTGCCGATAGTGAGGCGACAGACGGCAAGCTCGTCGTCCACACCACAGATTTCGCGCCAGTTGTCACCGACCTCTCCGTCGACGCGGCGTTCGTCGACCGGGTGGCCGCCGAGCGACTGCGGCGCTACGAGGTCGAATTCGCCGGCCACGAGGTTCCGGTCGTCGTTTACGAGGGTGGCCTGCTGGGTGAGGACCGCTTCGCCACCCGCTACGCCGTCCTCGAGCCGGACCTGCTCCCCGGCGACGCCGATCTCATCGCCGAAGCAAAAGAACGCATCTGGGAGACGAGCACCGAGACGGTCATCGGCGCCGGCACCGACCGCCAGGCGTTCGTTGCCGAGCGGGCCGAACGGCTCCTCTCCCGCCGGCTGCGGAGTCGGAACACTCGGGCGTGGCTCGCGGCCACGAAATACCGAGTCCGCTCGGCGCTCGCGGACCTTGGCCTCGGCCTGCCGCCTGTCACCGATCGCTACGCGAGCGACCGGCTGGCGGACCTCGTCTATCACGTCCTTCGAGATTACGTGGGTGAGGGGCCGCTCACGATCCCTATCCGGGACCCTCATCTGGAGGATATCGAGGCGAACCGGGTGGGCGAGCGTGTGAAGGTCGTCCCCCGCACGGATGTCGCTGGGGCGGCTCGCGTTCCAACGAACCTCCAGTTCGATTCCGAAACCTCGTTCATCAACGTGGTCACCCAGCTGGCGGCGGCTGACGGTGTCGAACTCAACGCCTCCCAACCCAGCGCGAAGGTGAACCTTGACCCACCGGGGGTCTCCGAGACGGTTCGCTGTGCGGTCGCGCTGCCGGTCATCAGCGAGGGTGGCCCGCACGTCTCCATTCGGAAACAGGCCGCCGACGCAATGACGCCGGTGGACCTCATGCGTCGGGATGCGCTCTCTGCAGATCTGGTGGCGCTCCTCTGGCTCCTCTACGAACACCAGGGTGTGGTGCTGTTCTCCGGCCCAACAGGGGTGGGGAAGACGACACTGATGAATGCGCACATGCCGTTCATCCCCTACGACGACCGACCGGTTTCCATCGATGAGGGTTCCAGGGAGGTGATGCTGCCACACGAGACGGGGGTCTCCCTGACGACTCGCGACCACGAGTCCGAGTTCAAGCGAGTAACGATGGCCGACCTGATGACAGAATCGAACTACTTGAACCCTGACGTTGAGGTTATCGCGGAGATCAACACGCCCGAGAGCTTCGAGACGTTTGCAGAGATCGTCAACACTGGACACGGGGTCGTCGGGACCACCCACGCCGAGGACGTGCGCACGCTTGTCAATCGAGTTATCGAGCAGGGGCTTCCGGCCTACCTGCTTGAAGAGATCGACCTCGTGGTCTTCCCGCATCGCTCGGAGGGCCAGCGATACGTCGCCCGTGCAGTGGAGTTCCTCACACCCGAGGAGGCTGACGAACTCCCACCCGGCCAAGGCCGCGGCGTCGTGGAGAAAGCCGGGACCAGTATCTATTGGAACGAGGTGTTCAGTCGGGATGTGGACGGCTCCTTCTCACTCTCCGGGCCGGCGGAGCCAACAGACCCGGACAACCGTGGGTTCCGGCTGTTCCACCGCATCGCCCAGACTACCGACCGCAGCCCAGAGGCCGTCGAGCGCGAGTTCCGCCGCAAGCGAACCTACGTCGAATTCCTCGACCGCGAAGGGGTCACTGACTTCGAGGCGCTGTTCGATTTGCTCGCGGATCTTCGAACAGACGAGGCAGCGACGGTGGAGCGCTTACAGCGGACAGTGGTCGCCGACGGTGTGGGCGACGGCGTCGCCGGAGGCGAGAGCGACCGATGAGCGTCGAGACGAGGGAGGAGCAAACCCCAACGCCTGAGCGCGATGGCGGCTCACGACTGTTCGTCCTCGACAGAGCACTTTACACGCTGTTCGCGGACAAAGCCGATAGCGCCAGACACGCCGCCGACCGGGAGCAGTACCGGGGTGCGAACCTCGCGACGGGGTTCGACCTTTTCATCGCCCGCGTCTACGCGACGGCGTGGGCTGGCGCGGTTCTGGCGGTCGTTCCGACACTCCTGCTTGCGCTTGCGGCGCCAGAAGGCGCCTACGATGGGCTTGCACGGCTGTTGGGATCGTTTATGCCCGTTGTGGGTGCGGTCCCTCGACCACCCCGATTGGTGGTCGCCGCCGTCGTCGGAAGCGTCGTCGGTCTCACGGCGAGGCGTACTGTCGTCGCGCTCGGCGGCCGCTACCTGCAGTGGGTGGCGAGCGCCCGCCGGGACGATATCGAGCGTACCCTTCCTGGCGCCGCCCGCTATCTCCACGCGCTCTCCTCGGGAGCGGACGGGCCGCGGGCGATGCTGCAGAAAGTCGCGGAGAACGACGCCTACGGCGAGACGGCGGTCGCCGCCCGGAACGTACTCAACACCGCCGCGCTGACGGGGAGTCTCGGCGAAGGACTGCGCCGCGTCGCTCGGGATACTCCCTCGAGAGACACGCTCTCGCCGTTCCTGCTGAAGTTCCGCGAACACGCCAACCAGGGCGGTGACGCGCTGGGGAACTATCTTGGGCTGGAGGCGCGGATGCTCGGCCACAGCCGCTCGCAGGCGCGCCAGCGAAACGAGGGGTTCCTCGAACTTGTCGCCGAGCTGTTCGTCGTGCTGCTGGTGCTCCCTGCGCTCCTGGTCATCGTCCTCACGGTGATGAGCGTGCTCGCACCCGGACTGTCGGCACCGATTCCGACGCCGCTGGGGACGATTACCCTTCGCATGGTCGCCGTGTACGGTGCGGCAGCGTTCGTCCTGCTGGTCGGCGCTGGCGCGGCGGCACTGGTCGGGAGCCTTCGGCCCAGCGAACGACAGGTGACGTACAGTCGTCCAGATTCGCTGATCGAAACGGTACGAACGGCGCCGACGAACCCCGCCAGCGCGGCACTGGTGCTGGCACCGCTGGCCGCGCTCGGGGCGGGGTTGAGTCACACGACCGGGCACCATCCGGTGGTTTCGCTGCTCGCCGGCTACGTTGCGTGGGGGCTTCCAGTCGGCGTCGTGGCCGTCCGCCGTGCCCGAGTGGACGATGCGAAAGACCGCGAGATACAGGACTTCGTCCACGCGGTGTCGGGCCACGTCGGGCTCGGCCGACCGTTCAGCGAAGCGGTGTCAGTCGTCGCTGCGGACGTCGAACTTGGGCCGCTGCAGGAGGACGTTGCGAGTCTGGCGTTCGACCTCTCGCTCTCGGACGGCCCTTCCGGAACGGACCGCAGAACCGCCGCCCTGGACAGATTCATCGACCGAGTGGGAACGCCGTTGGCCGCCCAGACGATGGGGCTCGTAACCGGCGCACTCAACGCCGGCAGTGACACGGAGGCGGTGTTCGAGACGCTCCAGACCGAGGTGGGCCAACTCCACCATGAGAAGCAATCACTGCGCAGCGAGCTGTCAGTCTACATCGCGGTCGGCTGGGTAACCGCACTGCTGGTCGTCTGCATCGTCGTCGCGGTGGATCAGTACGTCCTCGACGGCTTTGCACAGCTGTCGGCGATGCCCAGTTCGACTGGGTTCGCACTCGACCCCAACGCGGTCGACCCAGCGCGGGACCGCTTCCGATTCGCGGTCGTCGCCGGTGCGACTGCCGTCGCTGCTGGCTGGTTCGCGGGAATGGCCAGTCGGGGGCCGTACGATGCGCTGTTGCACTCCAGCCTCCTCGGGTCACTGGTCGCACTCGTCTTTACGGGGGTGGGAATGGCGTGATTCCTCGCGAATTCGGAACTCTCGACCGTGCACAGGCGAACGTCGTCGGCGTCGCGCTCCTGCTGGCGATTACCACAATCTCGCTGGGTGTTCTCACCGCCGGGGTCGGCAGCGTCGTCGAGAGTAACGCGGCGGCCGCCGACGCGAACCGTGTCGCCGACAGTTTCGAGAGCTTGCAGCCCTCGAAGGCGACAGGCGTCGAGCGACAGGAACTCGCGTTCGGCGAGGGGTCGCTCCGAGTCGTCGACAGAACGGTTCGCGTCTTGGATGGCGACAGGGTGGTCACAACCCACGAGGCTGACGCACTGGTGTTCGAGACCGGTAGCCGGCGGGTTGCGTTCCTCGCGGGTGCGGTCGTCCGGGGTAGTGGGACCACTGCAAGACTCGCCGAGCGGCCACCGATTTCGACGGCGGACTCGCTGATCGTGATTGGGCTCCCCGTGCTGAACGCCAGCGGCCCCGACGCCGTTTCCGGGTCCGGGGGAACCAAACTCACGCTCCAAACGGACACCAGCCACGACCGCACTGCCCTCGGAGCGGGCCAGTACCGGATCGCAGTCGAGACGGCAACACCCGCCGCGTGGGAGCGCCACTTCGAGGCCGAGAACGCTGCGACGACCCGCCGTGATTTCGATGACGACGGCGTGCCGAGCGTCGTCGCGACCTATCCCGGCGAGCGGACGGCCTACCTCGTCGTCCATGACGCAACGCTGGAGGTGCGCCGATGAACGGCGCGTTTGCGCCGGATAGTCGTGCGCTCACCCCCGCAGTTGGGAAGGCTCTGGAAGTGGGCATCGTCGTGATGTTCGTCGGTGTGATGACGACGGCGCTCTACGGTGGTGTCGTCCCCGACTACCGAAACGCAGTTGGTGACGAGGTCGCGGACAGAACCACCGTGGCCGCGGCCGAACGCGTCGAGAACGCGGTTCCACCGCCCGCACGGAACGCACGAGTTGTCCATCGTGTCGATCTTCCGGCCAGCATCCGCGGGTCCGGATACCGAATCGCTGTGACCGGACGCACCCTCGTCCTCGAACACCCGTCCCCCGAAATCGAGGCTCGGACCCGGCTCGCGCTTCCTGCGCGGGTCGACGACGTCTCGGGTGGCTGGGAGAGCGGTGAGGACGCGGTGGTGGTCGTGACCGGCGACGAAGATGAGCTCTCTGTCCGCCTCACGGACCGACGGACAGTGGAGGGAGACGGATGAGCCCTAACAGCCGCGGTCAGGCGAACCTCGCCTCGCTCGCCATCGCGCTCGTGGCGCTGGTCTCGGCGACGACGCTGGGCCTCGTCGTCGCCGACGGTGCGCTGGCGAATGCGGACCGCGAACCGCTGGAACGCCGTGCCGCCGTCGCGGCCGCCGACCGCGTTGTGACCGCGCCCGGGACGACCGTCCGCCCGAACGTGTTGGACCGGGAGGCGATGCAGACGGTAGGCGGTGGCGCCCTCGACGACCTCGCCCCACCGGTCGAAGGCCGCGCAGTTCGACTCCGTCTCGACGATGAAACTCTGTTCGAGCGGGGCGACCCGATCGGCGGGACGACAGTTCAACGAATCGTCCTCGTGGCGGAGTCGACGACTCGGACCCGAACCGTGACCGTCGAAGACGGCGGTAGCCACACGCTTCCGCGACGGACCACCCATGTCGAGCTCGTCTTCGCTACCGACTCAACGGTCGAGACGGTTCGGCTGAACGGCCGGGTCGTTCTCCACGACCCGGATGGGCTTCGTGGCCGGTTCTCCGTTCGAGCCTCACGCTATGAGACGGCGACGCTCGCGTTCGAGGGTGGCTCGGGGGACGTCGAAATCGTGAGCTACCCGCTTCAAACGCGGAAAGCGACGCTCCGGGTGACCGTCGATGACTGAGCGCAGTTCGTGCAGGTGTGAGTCAGCAGCGCGCGGCCAACTTTCGATTTCGGTTGTGGAGGCGGCAATCGGCGTCCTGTTCCTCTTCGCGGCAACGGCAACCTTTGCACTCGGCGTTCCCGATGCTGGCGCCGAGGAGGCCCAACTCGACCAGTACGCACAGGATGCGGCGACCGTGCTCTCTCAGGAGCCCCCGCGCCACGCTGGCGCAACCAGGCTCTCGGAAGTGAGCCGCTCGGAATCGGCGTTCGAGCGGGAGCGCGACGCACTCGAGCGACGAGTCGAGCGTATTCTCCCGGACAACCTCATGTTCCGGGTCGTGACGCCCCACGGTGCCGTCGGGTTCCGGCGGCCGACTGACACGCCATCGGGGCGTGCGACGGTGCCAACGCTCTCGGGCCGGGTGGCAATCTGGGTGTGGTACGCATGAGTGAGCGAGCAGACACAGACCGCGGTCAGATGGTGCTCGTCGCCGCCGCAGTGCTCGCACTCGCCATTCTCCCGCTCGGGTTCGCCTATCTCCAACTCGGTTCGCACGCCGACGTGCGGGCCCAGACTGCCGAGGCGTCACCGGGGAGCGAGACCGTCCGGCTCCTCGAACGCGCAGTCCACACAGCGAGCGGCGAGGCGGCGGGGCAGCCCTGGGCCGCGCGGAGCGGCGCCGCTTCACAGGCGAACCGCTCGCTTGAGTCCGATATCGACGCCATCGAGGCTGCACAGGTGGACCGCGGCGTCGCCGCCGCCATCGACCAGAACGCGAGCACCGCTGCGGCGTGGAGGTCCGAGAACTGCCCGAGCGGTTCGGGGCGAGAGTTCGGCGCGTGTGAGACCCGTGGTGGGTTGGTGCTGCAGGAGCGCGCCGGCGAGACGCATCTGGTGGCGGTGGCGTTCGACGTGACGGTGGTCTCGGAGCGTGGGGAGACGGAACTGACGGTGGTGGTGCGGACGGTGGGCAGGTCGTAGCTGTCCTGGCGAGCAGCTTCGCTATTCTGATGAAACCAAGCGCTGGAAGAAGTTCCCCTCTGAGGCGCACCCAGGAAGCTGCTGAACAGGCAATCTAAGATCAACCCGGGATATTTGAGCTGCAACGAGACGATGGAGTAGATCTTGACTTGTTAGCGAATCCTACGGGATCCGGTTAGGGAAGTTGCTGCTGTTCCTAAGAAGAGCTAACTGTTCTTAGGAGGGGGATTACCCGTTCCCGAGTCGATGAACCCCACCACCGTAATCTCGCCATCAGGTAGTACGGTGGCTTCGACGCCCATCCCCGTTACTTCACCGTCCTCAATCCATAGTTCGATATTCGAGTTCGAGTCGCTCCGACTTTCACTGACCCGCGCCTGAACCCGATACTTTCCGGGCTTATTGTATGCGTCCTTGAACATATTCACGGTGTCTGGTGGAACGTTGGGAGCGACGGAGAACACTTGGTGGTAGCATCGATCCCCCTCCTTTTGATTTCCTTCGCGGCACTCCGTTGATTCGTACCATCGCTCAACGGTCACTTGAACCGTTACCGCGGTATCACTCAAGTTCCGAACAACTACATCACCCGTATCCCATGTCTCGGTGATATCGTCTGCCCGTAGTGATATACCCGCTGCGACGATAGAGCCACCCAGTAATAGCGAACCCCCGCCTAACACAACCGACCGCCGTGAAACCATAGTGTCATATGTGGGACTTCTTTTATAAATTTACTCATGGAAAATATAACCCCTGAACTGGTAACAGAGCCAGGAGAACTGTACGCAGGCGTTCGTTCATCTGAGACAGACCGAGAACGGGCCAACGTCGTTGGTACCGCCTTCGTTTTCACAATCGTTACTTTCTTGACCGTGCTCACTAACGCCACTGAACAGCCCTGGGCCGCGCGGAGCGGCGCCGCTTCACAGGCGAACCGCTCGCTCAAGTCCGATATCGACGCCATCGAGGCCGCACAGGTGGACCGCGGCGTCGCCGCCACCATCGAGCAGAACGCGAGCGCCGCTGTAGCGTGGAGGTCCGAGAACTGTCCGAGCGGTTCGGGGCGGGAGTTCGGCGCGTGTGCGGCCCGTGGTGGGTTGGTGCTCCAAGAGCGCGCCGGCGAGACGCATCTGGTGGCGGTGGCGTTCGACGTGACGGTGGTCTCGGAGCGTGGGGAGACGGAACTGACGGTGGTGGTTCGCCTCGGCTCCGGTGAACGGTAATCAAACGGTGCGCCGACACTGGCTTCGGCGTTTGCGCTACTGAGCAGGCAGTTTGGAGCGAGCGCATCGAACTCGCGGGAACGCACCTCGAGTCGCGCCCGAGCACCGCGCGGGCGGAATCGACGCCGCAAACCAGGCATCTGGCGGGCGTCGGCGACGATGCTACCTACGACGCGAATATCGCTGAAACGTGCTGAGAACTGTTTGTAAATGATTTACCCGCTTCTAAAACCGTCATGAAAGGTCGTCTATACATCGACTACCATCGTAAAACCACCCGAACCGAGCGGAACGAACGCGCCCTTATACGGTGCCGCAGCTGGTACGGTGAGGTAGCCAATGTCCCCCTCCGAACAGTCCCCCATGGCCGGGTGGAATCGCTCGCCACTCGGGCTCCCGTCGCTTGCAGCCCTCCGCGCCCAATTCCTCCCGCTGGTTCGTGCCACGGCGTTCTGGAGTGCCATCGCCCTCCCACTGATCACGGTCCCCATGCTCGTCACCGAGACGGTCTGGGAGTCCCCACTGATGCTGCTCGCGCTGTTCGCCCTGAACGCCCTTGCGTTCGTCGTCGGGCACGGACACAACCAACCCGAGAGCGCCGGCGAACACCACTGACCGGCCTGTTTTCCACCGCGTTCCTTCGACTGATTTAGAGCTCCAGCCCGAGTGCTCGGTTCGTCCCCAGCGCGAGCAGACAGCCCACCAGCAGCAGGATAACCACGCCGTAGGCGGGAACCCAACCGCCCGTATCTGCGAGCCAGCCGACGACGATGCTCCCCGAGGCCGCAAGCAGCATATAGACCGTCCGGATGAGCCCGAACCCGAACCCACGCTCTGCATCACTGAGTTGGTCCATCACGCGGGCTTGGACCGCACCTGGCCAGGAGATCCCCGCACCGAGCAGCGCAGTGCCGGCGTAAAGACCGACCCGACCCTCGACAGCCAGCAGGACGACGAACGCCGTCGCGGTCAGGGCCGCGCTGAGGCCGATTGCGAAATCCCGGGAGACGGCATCTGAGAGCCGGCCGCCAACGGGCTGGGCCACCGCGGAGATGCCGAAGACGAGGGCGAACAGCAGCCCTGCGGTCTCCGTACCGACGCCGCGATACTGCACCATGAACGTTGGCAGGAACGAGGAGATGGCTTGGAACGTGAAGCCGGTGAGAACCGCGATTCCCGCGGTGTAGGCGAGGCTGGGTCGCCTGAGTACGGAGAGGATACGGCCGACGTTCAGCAGCTCCGAAAGGCCGCGGCTGGGCGCGGCGGGCGGGGTTTTCGGGACGAAGAGGAGTGTCGCGAGCACGACCGGGAGTGCGACCAACGCGGCGGCAGCAACGGCGACTCGCCAGCCGTAGCGGACGCCGATGAGCCCCGCGCTGGCTGGGAAAATCACGCCGGCGACGGCGCCGCCCGCAGTGAGCGCACTAAGTGCGCCGCCGTGATCGTCGTACACCCGAGAGAGGAGCGAAGAACCGGGCGAGAAGAACAGCCCACTTCCCGTGCCGAGGACGACCAACGCCGCTCCGAACAGGACGAGCGAGGGAGCAACAGCGACCGCTGCGGCACCCACGACGGTCCCTGCCAGTCCCGTCAGCAGGAGGCGACGCTCGCCGAACCGGTCCGCCAGCACGCCGCTGGGGAACTGGGCGAGGGCGTACACCGCCCACATCGCCGTCAGCGCCGTGCCGATACCGGCGTTGGTCGCATCGAACTCCACGATCACCAGCGGGACGATGGGGCCGATGACGAATCGAACCCCGAGCTGCGCGAAGTTGCCGGCGGCGACGACCGCGAGAACTCGGCGGCGAACGGCGTCGGTGACCGAGAGGGACACAGTTGAGTTCGCGGATGGGATGCCTAAGCCGCTTCGTTCCGGGAACTGGCTGCCGATACCGGGGCAGGCGGGCGGACTAGGTTTGCAGTCGTCATGCCGTTCCCCAGGTTTCCCGGTGGCGGTTACACGACAATCCGTTTCCAGCGACCCCAGTCGAGTCAGCTTATTGCACTTCCAGTTGGTCGTCGAGGCCCCACTCCGCAGCCCGCGATTTCGCTTCTGTTCGTGCCTCTTCCTGGATTTCGGCGATGCGCTCCTCGTCTTCGAGAAACGCCTCGACAGCGCTCGCACTCTCCTCGGCTTGTCGCTCCTCGGGGGCGCGCTCGCGTGTTCGCTCAGCCAGCGTCGGGTCAGCGGCCAGCTCCCGGGCGGGTGCGTCCGGCGGGACTTGGAACGAAGGGCTCTGGTGAACCGGGTCGAGCGCCTCCGCTGAGAGTTCATAGAGGTCGACCGAGCAAGGGCCGGGCGCCGCGAGCGCAGCGAGCGCGTCGACGCCCCCTTCGTCGGTCGTCTCGCAGTAGGCAACGACGGGAATGCCGTCTTCGAAGGTGAGCAGGCCTGCCGCTTCGTCGCCGAGCAACAGCGAGCTGCCGGGTTCGAGCACGGCGTAGCCCGTGAGTTTCTGATCGAGTGCCCGGTCGAGCGGGTCGGCGACATCGTCGACGACGCGGGAGCGCACGAGCGTCCCCTGTGGGACGTGCAGCGCCGCGTCCGCGGCGTCGAAGCCACTCATGGCGATTCGGGAATCACTGCCGAGCGGAACCGGTCGGCCACCTGTCCGCTGTCGCCTTCCTGGAGTTCCAGTCGCTCCGCAGCACGGCGGTAGGCAGTGGCGGCGGGTGAATCGGGGGCGTGTGCGAGCAACGGTTTGCCGGCGCGGCGTGCTGCGCGGGCCGCGTCGCTCTCCGGAATCTTGGCCAGCGTCGGCCCGCCGAAGTAGCGCTCGGCCTGCTCGGCCACCCGATCGACCGCCTCGTCGTCGCGGACGCGATTGAACAGCACGCCCGCCGTCTCCGTCCCGTAGGAGCGGGCGTACTCCTGGACTTTCAGCCCGTCTGAGAGCGAGGGCACGGTGGGTTGGAGCACCACAACGGTGCGGTCTGCGAGCACCAGTGGGAGCACTGCAGATTGGGAGCCGATAGCTGCTGGCGAGTCCAACAGGAGCACATCCGTCCCGTCTGCAAGGGTCGCCACCACCTCCCGGAGCCGCGTCGGGTCGGCCTCCCGAAACGCATCGAGTGAGGTTCCACAGGGGACCAGTGAGAGGCCGAACCGTTCGTAGACGGCGTCGTCGACAGCCACGTCGCTATCTTCGAGTAACAGATCTTGCAACGTCGTGTCGGCGGCGGCGAGGCCGGTGTGGAAACAGAGGTTCGCCAGCCCCGTGTCGGCGTCGACGACGGTCACGTCGTACTCGTCGGCGAGGGCCATTCCTAACGCGAGCGTGCTGGTGGTTTTACCGACGCCACCTTTCCCGCTCGCGACCGCCAGCGCTTCGACCATACGGGTGGTGGTCGCCCGTTCCGTAAAAAACGCTCGGGCTGAAAGAAACTCAGACGCCGAACGCGTCGAGCAGTCGGTCGTTCTCCGGGGGCGTGCGGAGTGTGATGACGATTCGGTTCTCCATGCCGGGGTGGTCGCTCCCGTCGGCGACGAGCATCCCCTGCTCTCGGAGGTTCGCGGCGATCTCCTCGGGGGTGTCCGTCTCGAGGCGGAGGAACACGCCTTCGGCGCTTACCTCGAAGCGGGTCTCCAGGCGGGCACGGAGGCGCTCGCGCTCCTCGGCGATGCGCTCGCGGGACTCCCCGAGGAAGCCCTCCTGCCGGAGGCAGTGTTCGCCAACGGCGGCCTCGGGCACCGAGAGCCCCCAGGACGTTCGGGCGGTGTCGAGCCGTTCGCGTAACTGTCCCGTGGCAACGATGAGGCCCATCCGGAGGCCTGGCAGGCCGTAGCCCTCACCCAGCGACCGGAGGACGGCGACGCCCTCGACACCCGAAAGCGTCGGCTTCCCGGTCATCGGGAGGTACGTTTCGTCGACGATGACGACGGTGTCGGCCTCGCGACAGCGCTCGATGAAGGTGAGCAGGTCACCCGTCTCGTAATCGGGGCCCGCGGTTGTGTTTGGCCGGCAGAGGACAGCCGCCTCGTGGTCCGTGGGGTCGGCGTCGAGCAACGAGTCGTGGCTCCGGGGGACTGAGGTCGCGCCTTGGAGCTGCGTCTCCCGTGGGAAGTCCTGACAGCCCGGCGTCTGTGTCAGTACCGTCTCGCCGTCGTCGACAAGCAGGTCGAACAGCAGCCGCATGCCAGGGAACTCACCAGAACAGGGGAGCACCTGCGACGCCTCACAACCCAACTGCTCGGCGGCCGCGGCGCGATAGGCCAAATAATCGTCCGAGGGCCGCTCTCGGGCCGCGATGAGTGCGGAATCGAAGACGCTGGCCACCCCTGGTGGCCGTCGTGGGTTCGCTCCGACGGTGAAATCGGTGAACTCGACCTCGGCTCGCTCCCGCCCCGGGGGGCGACCGAGTTCGTCAACGCGGTCTGCGTTCATTGTTTGTACTGTACACTCAGACCCCCGAAAGTGTTACTCTACCTGTCTCCTCATCGAATTGTTTCTCCGTCGAACACCATGGCTGCCCGCTCAGCGCCACCACGCCTGGAGCACGCGCTGCCAGTTTCCGTGGGCGATTGCTTCCCGCTCGTCGCGGTCGAACCCCCGCGCGTCCAGCCCCTCGAGCACAGCTTGGAGCCCGGTCACGTCGCCGATTGCGTCCGAAATCGTTGCGCCGTCGAAATCGCTCCCGAGTGCGACGTGCTCCGGACTCATCCGCTCGGCGAGATACTCGAGATGGTCGAGCAGTGTCGAGAGCGGGGCGTCAGCATCGCGGTCGCCGTCCTCCCGGAGGTGTGGGAGCGCGAACGTACAGCCCACCAGCCCATCGTTCTCGGCTACAGCGTCGAGTTGCTCGTCGGTGAGGTTGCGTGCAGCGGGCGAGAGCGCGTGCGCGCCGGCGTGAGAGACCACCAGCGGGCGGTCGGTCACCTCGGTCACGTCCCAGAACCCTGCCTCGTTCAGGTGCGCGAGGTCGACCATGATGCCGTGGTCCTCGCACGCCTGAACGAGCTCCCGCCCAGCAGCCGTGAGCCCGGGACCGGTGTCCGGCGTCGTGTTGTGCGTGAAGGGGACGCCGTGGGCGAAGACGTTCGAGCGCGACCACGTGAGGCCAAGCGAGCGGACCCCCGCGGCGTAGAGCAGGTCGAGGTTCGAACCGTCCGGGTCGACGGCCTCGGCGCCTTCGAGATGTGGAATCGCGCCCACGGCGTCGCCCTCGATGCAGGCTTCGAGGTCGTCGCCGTCCGAGACGAGGCAGAAATCCTCGCTTTGGGCGGCCCAGTGGTGCAGCCTCGCGAACATCTCGAACGTCTCGGCGCGGGCGTGTGTCGGGTCGACCGTCGGTGGCGTGTCGCCGATGTCCTCCCAGTCGATGTTCGGGGTCGGGACGAACGTCGCGAACAGGCCGGCAGCGAGGCCGCCATCCTTCGCTCGGCCGAGGTCGAGGTGGCCGCCGCCGCCCGTTTCGAGGAAGCGGCCGCCCTCGCGGTCTTCGTGCTGGGCGGCCAGCAGCGTATCGTTGTGGCCGTCGATGACCGGAATCACGGTCTGAGCGTGGGGGCGCGGTGACTCGAAGCTATCGGCGGGCGCGAGCGGTGCCGGGTCGTGGCGTTCAAGCCGGCTGCCGCCGGAGTCTCGCTATGGACGCGATGGAGGGTCTCTGTGTCGAGAGCTGTGAGCGCTGCCCCGCGTTGGTCGAGTCCCGGAGCCGCATCGTCGACGGCGTCGGCCCCGCGGACGCTGACCTCCTCTTTCTGGGTGAGGCACCAGGACAGCAAGAGGACGAGGGCGGCGAACCGTTCGTCGGCCGGTCGGGCGACGTGTTGGACGAGGCATTACGAGACGCGGGTATCGCCCGCTCGGACGTGCGCATCACCAACTGCGTCCGCTGCCGGCCGCTCGAGAACCGCGACCCGCACAAAGAGGAACTCGCGAACTGTCGTGGCTACCTCGAGCAGGAACTCGACACCGTCGACCCGGATCTCGTGGTCACGCTGGGAAAAGTCCCGAGCGAGCACCTCCTCGAGCGCTCGCTCGCCGTAACGAAAGAGGCGGGCTCACTCCACGACGCCCGCGTCGGCGAGCGAGCCCAGCGAGTGTTGGTCTCTGTCCACCCCGCGGCGACGCTCTACGACCGCTCTCAGCGCGAGACGTTCTTTGAAACTATCGCGCAGGCCGCCGAGCAGGCAGGCCTCGCAGATGCCGAGGACGGCCAGCAGCAGTTGGGCGACTACTGAGCTACGTCTCCCACCGCACGCCAAGTCACACCCTCCTGCCGGCTGTCGGCGACGTGCCACACCGTTCCCACTGTCGACTCGCGGAGGCGCTTCACGCTGAACAACCGGAACAGCAGCGTCTCGCCCACCTCGCCCTCGTACTCGCTGTGGTCGACACGATGGGCGGTGCCCGGCGTCGGGTCGGGGCGGTAGGCGAACACCCCTTCCTCGCCGGCCGCAGCGCAGGGTCATAGCCGTGAAGGAGGGCCACTTCGTTGGCTGTCGTGACGTGTGCGAGGTCACTCACAACTCCCGTGGATTCGTCATGTGGCCGGGGGACTCCACAGTTGCCGTTAAGGACTATGCGGGGGTAGAAGGAGCGTACTGCCAGTATTCATGTGGGGAGTACCACCACAAAGCCATCCAGGCGCGACGGAAAGGGACTTTACTGGCCCAACCGGACTGTCGGCCATGGAGACTGACGTTGTCGTCGTCGACTACGGGCTCGGCAACCTCCGGAGCGTCACGAAAGGGCTCGAACGGGCGGGCGCCAGCGTGACCATCACGGACGACCCCGAGCGCTTCGACGCGGCCGACGGCGTGGTACTGCCGGGCGTCGGGGCGTTCCGCGAGGGGATGGAGAACGCCGACCCCTACCGTGAGGCGCTCGCAGACGTGGCTGCCTCCGACACCCCACTGTTCGGGATCTGTCTGGGGATGCAGATGCTGCTTTCGGGCAGCGAGGAGGCCGACCACGCAGGGCAGGGCGCGGTCGAGGGCCTAGACCTGATTCCGGGAACGAACGTCCGGTTCCGTGGGGACCACAAAGTCCCGCACATGGGCTGGAACGAACTCGAGGTAGTGCAGGACCACCCGCTCATCACCGGCGTCGAGGGGGGCCGTGGGGGCACCGTCGACGGCGAGTACGCCTACTTCGTCCACTCCTACTACGCCGACCCGGACGACGACAACGCCATCATCGCCGAGACGGAGTACGGAGTGACGTTCCCCGCCATCGTCGCCAACGATGATGGCACCGTGTTCGGGACGCAGTTCCACCCCGAGAAGAGCGGTGAGACCGGCCTGACGATTCTGAAGAACTTCGTCGACCTCTGCTAAATCGGGTTTTGCCTCAATATCGGCAGTACTCACCCTCTATAAACTATATCGAGCGATATCAAATTTCGATTGGGTGCCCGCCACAGTTTCGGCGGATGGGTCTCCACAAACCACCAATTAATTGAGTATTTTCCGACAGAGACCGACAGAGCTCTAATGCCACCCGAATTGTACAAGCTCTAGAATAAACTAGTGAATCGGCTGAATCAGTAGACAGCAGGAATCTCTCAGCACACAATCAATTATAATGAAAATAAACACTTCCGCGGGTGGTCTCATTCTCACTCACGGCTGCTTGATTTACTCTATCCGGCTTACTGTAGAACGGAACGAGCCCGGGAAAGACCGGTTCCGGTGATTTGCCCGCCGTAGCCATTTGTAGATTCAAATACGTTACCACGATCGGATTCAGAAACGAAGTCGATGAGCTGGAGAATATTGTGTACGTTCTTGTGTCGTAGATTGTTGGTGGCGAGCTGTCCTGCGGTTTTACAAAGTCCAACTCGCTTGGACCACCCTTCCAGAACTGACGTGACCCCAGCTGATCGTAGCTTCTTCGGACTGACGTGAACTGGCGAGTCCTCACCAACAATCCTCTACCCAAGAGCGATAGTAGCACATGCTGAAGGCAAGTCGCTACCGAATCAAGAGGCAACTTCCCCTAACGGTGTAGCTAAGACGAAGGGCTGGGGGTAGCGACACCGGTCCGCTCGCCGTTTATCCGGACGTGGATCGTGGTTGGGTCGTCTCGTGTTAAATCAGTTATCTGGACAAGCAGGGAGTGGATGGCTGCATCGTCACCGACGGTCTTACCCGAATTAGTGATAGCAATCGAGACTTGAACCTCTCCGTCCATACGTTCGGTTTGTTCGACTGCTGCCGTGTATCCACTCGGCCACGCGGCTGCAGAAACGACTAGCACTGAAGACTTATCAAAATTTGTTTCTCGGATAAACTGCTCAGTCTTTGCGCCTTCTTTTATGCCCGCACGTGCGCTTTCGGCGTCAATAAAAAGTTGCTGTACCGCCCGTGGGCGTTCGCCTGATGGGCTCATCTCTGGCCCTGTCAGATAGTTCCCTAGTACGTGTTTACCCCCAGAACGATTTCGCCACTCTCTCGTAAGTTGCTCCTGACCCAACAGTAGAGCAATGCAGACGACAGGGTGTTCTCCGAGGGACGGTCTCCGGCAGGGAGACCGTCCCGCGTCGTCTGCACTGACCGAGGAGAGTTGTGATGGTCGCTGACGAAAAAGTGGAGCAACTGCTTGAGCGGATCACTGCTCTCGAAAATCGCGTTGATGAACTTGAGCAGGA
>Ga0306874_100182_pt1 | contig 25262 bp, 13 predicted proteins | sample AntCluMetagen315_FD_190406 | JGI IMG/M metagenome (GOLD analysis project Ga0306874, IMG submission 190406) | Saline lake microbial communities from Club lake, Antarctica - Metagenome #315 (v2) (version 2) | ecosystem: Environmental > Aquatic > Non-marine Saline and Alkaline > Saline | place...
GCTCGGCAGCGTCGTCGAGGAGTTCGGCGGCCTCTTCGTTGAGGGCGTCGTAGAAATCGGCCGAGACGTTGTGATCCGACAGTGCATCCTTCACAGCTGCTTTGACGATTAGGTCAGACATTCCATCACAGGATTCTCTTGTCCGCCATATAAAGGTTCGAAGTTTCTCGCCGGGATTTCGACCATAATGCTGCCGAGACGTACTCTGGATACCAGAGAGCACTTAATCACCCCGTCAAAAGTAGGGAAACAGACGGATGCACGATTTAACCGGATTCCAGCGGGATATCTTGTACGTTATTACCGGACTCGAAGAGCCACACGGGCTCGCAGTCAAGGATGAACTCGACGACTACTACGAACAAGAGATCAATCACGGGCGGCTCTATCCAAATCTGGACGACCTCGTCGACAAAGGGCTCCTAGAGAAAGGCGAACTCGACAAACGGACGAACGTGTACACGGTCACGAAACGTGGATTACGGGAGATCGAGGCGCGACGAGAGTGGGAAGACCAATATCTTGAGGATGAGCAAGCAGCCACGACGTCGTAGAGCCGAGTCAGTAGATTACGGTATAAGAAGCAAGACTGCTTTACCGATTCCTCACGAAGGTAGAGTGAAATGGACCGGATTGTCTTCTATCATCATCCACAAGCCGAAAATTTCACCCTCAGATATAGCTCGGCATCACTAGCAGATATCCGGTCTCGGCGAGAGCAGTCTGATGAGCCGACCAAGCTGATTGGTTACCCGTTTGAAACACCTGTCTATGCGCTCTATGAGGGCGATACAGAGATCGAATCTGCCCAAGATATTGACTTCGATAGGGAGTGGCTGAGTGACCGTATTCGTGACCTCCCTCGTGCTGGGCAAGTTGTAGCATTCCGACTGGTGGAGTTGCTTGAGGCCGCTGTCGATGTTCGGGACGCGGATGAGTTCCGGCTCTACAAGGAGTTCGAACCGCAGAAGATACAGCAGGCACTCGACCACGTCTCGTGGGGAGCATCAGTTCCTGAAGTCGCCGGCGGAGTGATGTCGAATTTGATCCTTCGGCATTCCCTTCCGAATGCGAATCACCGAACCGGGATCGCGATGCTACAATTCTGTATTGAGAGTGTAGATTCGGATTTTTCGATGCCACGAACGCACGTCGACGATAATACCTGGCGCGGGTGGGTCGATCCCTACATCGTCGATTCCAAGCGCATCATCACCGTCCGCCGGAACAATCTCCGATTCAAGAAACTCGAGGAGCTCGACATTGACCTCGTCGAACGGAAAGATGGTATCCAAATTCGATTAGCCGAATTCGAGCTGGATATGCACTGGCGAGACGCCCTCTCAGAGTACGCTGAGCAGCACGAATCACACTGTACAGACTTCGCTCAGGCAGTCCTCCAACGTGCAGGACGGGACGATCTACTCGACCAGCAAGGGCCAGCGAAACACGAGTTCATCACCTATCTGGAGGACGGACTCGTCGAGCGGGACTTCAGAGAAATGTTCTGATCAGTCGCGCAGCTCTGCGACCGACTGACCGACCTCACGGACGTGCTCACTTCGCTCGAGGTCGAGTTCCTCGGCGAGGTAGTCTACCGTCTCTTCGAGGCTCATACTGGAAAGAAGTCCGTCTAGCGGTATAAACCTAGTGCTGAGCGTGAACACAAGATGGTGCGACGGTGGGTTAGAGTAGCAGCATTAAGCTGCGTCTTAGCTCGCGTCTGGAACCTCCATACGGAGGTCCATATCTTCACCCGTCGCGAGATCCACATAGTCACCGAGACCAATGGACTCTATCTTACCACAACCGTCTTTACACCGAACACAGCGTTCGTCGTTCGCAGTCATCCACTGCATCTCGCCCGTGCTCGGTCGGTAGATTTGGCGGCCAGCGAATGTGGAGGTCGATGTTCCAACGACTAGCGCCTGAAACCGCTCCATCATCAGCGACGCTACTAGCCCGTTTGTCGTGACCACACTGGGGTCACGCAGTTCGTCACTACCATCTCCAGAAGTAGGTTCGTCGTTCGTCACGTACAGTCCGCCGTTGTCGGCACGGTCTCTCGGATGCTTACGGTCGTGGACGACACCAGCGCTTCGGTCGCCCTCCTTCCACGTATTAAGACAGTGGAGACACGCCAGCCCAGGGCCAGCTGTCGCGACCGCCGATCGAGCTGATGAACTCAGTTCGTCAGCATCCTCGTCGACGGCTAGGTACGTCCCACCCGTAACAACTGGGATGAGATGGGCGTACGCGATGCGGTCGACGACCTTCCGCACCCAATGCGGGTCTGCCGCGTTCAGAATGACATCACAGTCCAGCACGTCACCAAGAGCTGCATAAGCGTCGTTAGTGGACTCGACGATGCTGCCTTGGATGGCGCGGGCTTCGAATCCTGGCGCAGTCGCCGCTTCCTCTGCGAGATTCCGAGCAACTTCGGCCTTCAGTGCGTGTTCGCGAGCGTCTTCTCGCGTGGCACCGTAGGCGCGGTTCAGGTTCGCTTCTTTCAGATGGTCGAAGTCAACGAATACAGCGCCGCCAACGCCGAGACGAGCGACCTGTTCGGCAAGCAACGATCCGACACCTCCGCATCCAATGATGGCCACACGAATGCCGCTGAGACGCTTTTGACCACGATCTCCCCAGAGTTCGACTGTACTATCTTGGGCGACGGTACCCTCAGTCAGTCCCGGCCCCTCCGGCCCCTGCGCAGAGAATGCGGTCGCGAGCTTCTTGAGGTAGGGCCCGTCCCGGAATTGCTGGCTCGGTGCCATTCCGAGGACCCGCACGGCGGTCGCTTCAGTTCGGGCTGGGGGACCATCCTCGCGGTACTCGTAGGCGCGAAAACTCCACTCCGGCTCGTCGGTTTCCCGACGCGGACGAGACGCAATGATTCCGGCAGCATACGGTCGATCCTTCCCTAAACGGCCAGCGTCGGACTGGAGCCGCTTTGGGTCCGCGTCTAGGTCCGGTCGCGACGGGTACGCGCTCCAGCCCGGATGGGAGTGGAAATACGCGATGCCGCGTCGCGGGTCGTGCTCGATGCTGTCTTTCGCCCGTGCTCGGTATGCTGGACTGAACTTCAGGCCCCCATCAAGGTAGACATCGTCGGAGTTGTTGGGAGGCACGATGTTCTCAACGATATATGTGACACGGGAGGTACCGGAACTGCGCGTGATGTGGGCGATTACGCCCTGCTCATAGTCTCCGGGTTGGTGCTCTGAACCGGGAGGTGAGTGAGAGCTGTGGTCCGGTCGTAGATGGCCGTACAGCACATCTTTCACGTCTTTAGTCATCGCGACTTGGAACTCGTCGGCGTCGCTGACTGGGTAGATGTCGGGGAGCGCTCCCTCGCGGCCAGTCATGCGCCACCTCGCGAGTCGCCAAGGCGGAGGAGATGTTCGACGAGCCCGTGAGCGTTCGCAAGGTCTCGTGCGGAGTCAGGTTGTCGGTTCATATGTGACCACCGCCAGCTGAACGCGATAGCGGAGTCTTCGTCTGCGACTTCTCTTGCCATCTCGACCTTGTCGCCGTGGTTCCCGTCTGGATCAGTGAAGGTGTTCCGGGATGGGATCCGACCTGGTTGGTTACCGTCGATGGTGACCGCCGGTACCATCATCACCCAATGAGGGTCACTATTAGCGAATTGCTGGGCCACGAGGATATAGAGTTCAGCGGTTGGATCATCCCACCGCTCATTGTATTCGTGGAGGTCGTACTGGCCAAGCCAGATGAGCGCTTCGTTGCCATTCGTGTCGACGACAGTGGCCTGCTCGCGCTCACGCTTGAGTGCGTACATTGCTCCCTGAAAGGTGCTGTCCAGTGTCTCGTCGGGGACGATCTCCGGCGGCGTCGGGCGCGATTCAAAGTTACCCCCGTGCCCGTCGCCGTCAGCCACCTCCCGATGGTCATCGCCGGTGGCCATTCTACGAGTTCCCGTCAGTACGGGGTTCAGCCTCGAACCGTTCGATGCCGCGACCGCCCAGCGGCACTTCGTCGTCGCCGCTGTACGTGTTCTCGGTCCCCTTCTCCACCAGTACGTCATCGGTGTCTTCCCCGAAGCGACCGAGGATGTCCTCGGCCGTTGGAGATTCCTCGTTGAAGAACTCAACGGGTGCGGTGCCGACCTTCACGCCGTACCGGCCCCGGGTGTCCGCGGCACGGTCCTCGACTGTCTCAACCGTGTCTTCGAGGTCCTCAGCTCGTGCGAGGATGTCACGGTCAGCCCCAGCGAGGTTCAGCGTTTCTTGCAGGCTCTGAACGTCGTCCTGCGCAGCCTGGATATCGGCTTCGAAGCCGTCGGGTAAGCCGTCGACTTCGCCGTCAGCGTCTTCGACGGCGTCCTCCAGAGCTTCGACGTCTTCCTCGACGGTTTCGAGGAGTTCGAGGGCGTCAACCGGCACCTCGTCTTCGAGATCCTCGATATTGTCCTGAGCCATCTGGATGGTGTCTGCGAGGGTTGCTTGTGCGTCGCTGTACTCTTCTGCGGAGTCGGCGGGTGAGTTTCGTTCACTCATGGTTGTGAGTCGTCGCGCTTAGCCCGGCGACGTGGGGCCAACCGAAAGGCTACATTCGCCGCTGCGAACAGATCTGTGAACGGGCCGAGACCGCGTGGTCTCTCGGTACCCGTCAGGGGTCCGTTCGGCGAGCGAACATACCTGGAGGTCACTGCCGGATACTCCGGCTCGCTCGTCGGTCTTGGTGGGTTCCCGCCGTCCCCCTGCCGCAGAATTGCGGTGGTCGGGGGATGCCTACGTAGCGGTGGGCAACCAGCCCGGGAGGGTGTAATCGACCCCCACTGAAAAGGGTTTTGCAGGGTGGAACTATACTCGCCCGCTTCTCGAACTGGGCATATATGAAACGTGGGGTGGGGGTTTTCGAACTGGCAATTATCACTTTCACTCCGCTGGGAACAGCTTTTTAAATAGGCACGAAGCATCCCATCAGAGCTGGCACCCGCGATTCGAAAACCAACGCGTTAGCTACTGAGCGTTGCGGTTTGGTGGGTAGCAATAGAGCCCCCACCGCTACGTAGGCAAACACCCTTTGGGGATAGGTGTTAATAAGACTGTCGCATACCCCTACGCCGTCTTGCGGTTTCCACTCGAAAGCAAAGGGGGTTCGCTATACTTAAAGTGTATTTCTCAGCGTAAGTGAATCGTCAAACACTGCTTTAGTCCCCCGGTTTTGAACAGAGAGTACGAGAAGTTGCCACCAAACCTATCCCGCTGAATAATCGTTCTCATCTCCGACCTCTTCGAGAGCCTCCGTAGCAATATCCCCTAACTCGCCAGCTTCAATATGCGAGTAGCGCTCACGAACCATCTCCTCCGAATTATCGAGATATCGAGCCGCGACTGTATACCCAAACGCGCGAACGAGGATCTCACCCATTCCACGACGGCCGCCGTGTGGAGCAAGATAATCGTGTTTCGGATGGTCGATGTCGATCTCTGCGGCTTCTGAGAGTAGCTGGAGAATCGACCGTGCGCCGTCTGTCGTGATCGACGGCGGCTGAATATTCTCATCAAGTGCCAGCAGTAGGTCGCGAGCGTACTCCTCACGGCGTTCAGTAATTGCTTCCGGGCGTTCCCCTCGATCAGCTAGCTCATTCTGGATGAGCCCTGCGAGCGTCCGTTGGTCGAACGTCGGAAACACCGGCCATCGTTCTGTCGGCGGGTCCATCAGCTGGCGGTAGCTCCGCAGCGGCGAGATCGCCGGGTCGGGGAGACTGGCGGCGTCCCACTGCTGTTTCTTCCGGTAAACGTCCATGCTCCCGTCGTCGAGCGAGAGGTCCTCCCAGCGGACGCCGCGCCGGCGCGGGTCGTTCGGGTCCCGGAGGAGTTCCCCGACCCGAACGGCGGTGTACGCGAGGACGAACACCAGAGCCCGGTCACGAGCCGCCTTCAGAGCCGCGTAGCGCGCTCGCTGCTTGTCAAGGGGGTCAGTTTCCTCCGGGAGTGTCGTGTACGCCTTGAGGGCGTCGCGGGCCCGTTCGTCGACGTGACGGGTGAGGGTGTGGCGCTGTTCGGACGTCCAGGCCTGCTGGTCACCGGGCTTGCGGCCGTCGTCCTCCGGCAACGGCGCCATCGCACTCGCCCGCTGCGCGAAGTGGGCCTCAAGATATCCTTCGTTGACGCACCAGCCACACCACGCAGAGATATAGCGGTAATAGGTTTGTACCGTGTTCTGCTTGAGTCCCCGATCTCCACCGAGATGCCGGGCGTACTCCCTGAACACGCGTTCGTCGAGATCGTCAAAGGTCGGCTCCCGGTCGACGTCGTCGGGGACGACCCCGGTCCAGTCGTCGGCGCCGCGGTCGCCGGCGGCCCACTCCGCGAACCGCTCGAGCTCGCGTGCAGCGTTTCGTCGATAGTTTCCGCCGTCGCCCCCGCGGCCTTTCCCCTTGTCTTGGAGGTAGCGTTCGAAGCTGTCGTCGAGCGGCGTCGAAAGCGCTCGATCAGGCATCCACCGGCCCTCCAAAGTCCTGTGGGCCCAGTCTCGGTGCCTCTACCCTGGGGGAAGCGCCGTCGTGAGGCAGTTGCAGCATTCGTGCTTCACCGACGGCGGCGGGGTACTTCAAACTGGTCGTGATTATTGGCGTAATCAGGACCACTTGCTGTATTCGGTCCATCGGGAGAATTCGAGGATCTGGAGTCTCTTAGCGCCGGAATTTGGCACTACAGGAAAATGTATATCGTATATCGCTATACAAAATATCGGCCCTCGCTCTGAGCGAGGTCATTCGTCTCCGAGTTCCGATAGCCGAGCCTGAATTTCCTCAGCATCCGCATCAGAGAGCGCTTCTACACCGAACTGGACGAGTAGCGGGTAGAAGTGGCGGTTCTTCTTGAACTCGTCCTGCCCCGCCTTGCGGAGCTTCAGCTGGGACTCGAGGTAGGTATCCTCCATCTCGTCGAGGACATCGTCGGGAATGTAGATCGTTCGCCCGTTCCACTCGTCCTTGATGTTCGTCTTCGTTTTGCTCGTTTCGTTCGTTTCACTCGTTGAAGTCGATTCGGTCGTTTCGGTCGATGAACTGGTTTCCACCGTTTCACTCACCTCACTCGTTTCGCCGGAATCTGCCTCATCGTCCTCCTCTTCGTAGTTGCCCTCGATACCGGAAGCATCACCCCAGCCGTCGCTCATGCTTTCACCTCCTCAGGTGCGGTCTTCTCAAACGTCTCGTCGAATAGGTCGGCGATCTCGTTGAACAGGTCGCGTGCATCCTCGACGCGCTGGTTCTCCTTACCGAAGCCGAAGACAGACACCCCCTTGCCAATCGACTGGGAGAGGTCGGTCCGCTTCGGGATCTCGAACACGGGGAGAGAGTATGCCGACTTGATCTCCTCGATGGTGTCGCGGTGTTCGGCGTTCTGCTCGACACGGTTACAGACAATCGCGAGCCGATTGATGTCTCCGTAGGCCTGTTCGAGAGAGCTCAGCTGCTTCGCGAAAATCTGGAGGCTGTTGGCATTGAGCTTCTCGGGAATGACGGGGATCACGACGTTGCCGGTCGCGACGAGGGCGTTGTCGGTGAGGACGTTCAGGGATGGCGGCGTATCGACGATGATGTAGTCGTAGTCCTTCTCGAGTTCGTCGAGAGCCATCTCCAACCGCTCGCGACTCTTCGGCGCCTCAAGCAGCGTCTGGATGTTTTTGTTGTTCGCGAGTTTCTCACTCGCGGGAAGGATGTCGAATTCCTCGTGCTCGACGATGATGTCGTTCACCGACTCCATCTGGTCGAAGTCGAGAACATCGAACAGCGTAGTGCGGTCGGTATCGTAGTACAGATCGTCGTAGCCCAGCGAACAGGTGAGCCCCCCGTGGTAGTCGATATCGACCAGGAGGACCTCGTGGCCTCGAGCGGACAGTGCGCCGCCAGTATGAATGACGTCTGTTGTCTTCCCCGCGCCTCCCTTCTGATTCGCCACCGTGATTCGTGCGGTATTGGTGTCGGTCATTATCTTCGTTTCTCTCGTTGTGTTCGTTTCGTTCGTTTTGGTCGTTTCGTTCGGTGCGTTCGGTGAGGGCGTTTCACTCGGTGAAAGGATTACTACGATGTTAAAACCAACTGTTCGTTCCGCTCGTTGAATGGAATTCGTTCGTTCTTCTCACTCTATTCGTTTCGCTCGTTTTGTTCGTTCTATTCGTTTCTCACCCATCACTAGTGGGCCCTCCAAAGCAATCTCGAGCGATCGTATTGTCGAGAAGGAATCTTAATCTACCAGATCCACCATCGATCGTAGTTCAGATTCGATTTCCGTAATCTGCTCCGAGTCCCAATTGAACCGTTCATCTACCCCTTCGTCAGTGAACCGGAGTGAAGCTCGTACGTCACGAGTCCGGTCGTGTTGGAGTAGTGCTAGAGCGTACGCAAGCATCTGCGGTCGATAGTGGTCCGCAAGCTCATCCGAGGTTGTAGCTGAGAGATCGTTGGTCTTGTAGTCGATAATGTGGAAGGCATCCGGCATAACGAGCAGCCGGTCAATATCACCGACAATCCGCGACTCATCGATTCGGGCGACAACGGAGTACTCGTCGTGAACTTCCTGAAGCTGGGCACCGGACTCGATGTGGTCCACAAATTCGACTGCATCAGCAGCATGGTTGACAGCATCACGGAGATCTGCTTCTGTCGGCTCCTCACCGGTCATTCGACTCAAACGGTGGATCAGGGTCGGCCACTCATCTCTCGGCGGTCGGAGTTCGTTGATCCGGTGGACGACCGTCCCGAACGTCGTAGGGCTCAGACCCGCCGACTCATCTCGTTGAGAGTAACTGTGACCGTCTGTAGACGCGTCTGCCACCGCATTCACGAGCGTCGTGGCCGCGATCCGTTTCGCCGGCGCTAGCGACGGCGGTGACGGAATCGATATCTCCGGTGCTGGATCAACAGCGTCATCTTCGGAGTGCCAGTCCACTGGGCGCGGCGGCCTGCGAACGGTATAACTGGCCCAATCCATCTCGCCACGAGCCTGGCCCTCCCGAATCGCCTCGGCGACGAGGGTTCCGTCGAGGAGGGCTGGCTGTACCCAGTCGCGCCACCGGTCTGCATCGTCGAAGGCAGCAGGCTCGCCAAGTTCGATTGCACCGGCCTCGTCGACGTCGATGTCGTGTGTGCCGCAGAGAAGGAGGTGATCCCGTGTTCGTGTACACGCAACGTAGAGGAGCCGCTTCGACTCCGCCCTCTCCTGTGGACGGGACTGTCGGTCAGCGTACTCGTGGACGGCGGTCTTCTCGATCGAGAACGCATCGCCCGGATCCGGTCCACCGACCGCCGGCACCGGCGGCGCGTCATCAGTTCCGTCCACGAGTCGAACGTACCCGTGGTCGTCCACGGAGCGACCGAAGTTGAGGTCACTCCCGAGATCGGGGACAGTGACGATTGGGAACTCGAGTCCCTTCGCTGAATGGATCGTCATAATCCGAACGCCCTCGGCGTCACCCGGAATATCTGCTTCCCCCTCACGGGGGTCGATCTCGGCTTGACGGTCGATCCGGTGGAGCAACCCCGCAGCGGTATGAACCCCGTTCTCGCTCCAGGTGCGGACCTGGTCACGGAACTTCTCGACGTTCGCAACGGCTTGTCGACCGCGTTCGTCAGCACTCACGCTCGCCAGATACCCGGTATCGTCGATCACTCGGGACAGCAGGCGGTTCCACGGGAGCACACCATCTTCGGACGGCGTCGCACACCCGCTGAGGGTCCGCCACATCGAAAGGAGGTCAAACGCGTCCGCGAGCTGTGGATCGTCCGTCTCGGCGAGCGCGTCCCACACTGAATCGGCCTCTGCGACCGCCGGCGCGAGGCGATCATCTGCGAATCCGAACAGCGGTGACCGAAGCACCCCATAGAGGGAGACGTCATCCTCCGGGTCACCGAGTACTCGAAGCAAGTTCGTGAGCGCCTGGACCTCAGGCGTATCGTAGAACCCGACGCCACCGACGACAGTGTAGGGGATGTCGTACTCCTCAAGGGCGCGCTGATACCGGTCAAGATGGGTTCGCCGGCGGAGGAGGATTGCCGTGTCGTCCGGCGTAGCGGTCCGATGAACACCCGTGTCGGGGTCTTGGACTTGCGGCGGATCGTCGAACAGGTGTGTCAATCGAGCAGCGAGCGCTTGCGCCTCAGCCTCGATGGTGTGGTCGAGCGCGCCTTCGGCGACCGGGTGGTCGTCGCCGAAGAGCTCTGCCGACGTGTCAGCGTCGTCGGGGACAGCGAGATACTCGACGCTCCCGGTCAGGCCCTCGATGTCCTCGACACGGTCGCGCTGCGTGGTCAACTCCTGCGGTGGTGCTTCGTACGGTTCGTGGCTATCACCCTCCGGCTGGAACAGGTACTCGAAGAGCTCGTTCAGGAACGATAGCGGCTCGTCCAGTGTCCGGAAGTTCCCGGAGAGTTCGAGCGCGGTCGGACTCTCGGCCTCGCTGTCGTGGACGTCGTCGACACCACGGGCTTCGTTGACGGTCTGGAGTTCTCTGCGCGCATCCCCAAACGTCGTCACGTCGGCGCCACGGAACCCGTAGATACTCTGTTTCTCATCGCCGACCAAGAAGACGTTCGACGCCGTCTGCTCGTCGACGCCCGTGAGGAGTTTGACTAACTCCCACTGGCGCGGGTCCGTGTCCTGGAACTCATCAACCATCACGGCCGCAAACTGCTCTCGTAGCCGCTCTGTGACGGCGTCGTTAGCTCGCAAGAACTCGAGCGTCGTCTCGATCACGTCGGGAAAGTCGAGCGTATCGCGGCGGTCCTTCTCGGCAGTGTAGGCTGCGAGGACATCGTCGAAGACTCGCATCAGGGCGAGCGCGTAGTGAGCGCTATTCGCTTCCAGTTCCCCCGGCGTCGTCTCGACTGCATCCGCGTGCGGTTCGACAGCCGCGATGACCGCGTCGATGGCGTCCTTTAGATCGTCGTAGACATCACCATACTCATCCCAATCGTCCCGGTCACCGACGACGTACCCCGAACTGCTGTACAGGCCGCCATTCTTCTTCTCACAGGCCTCGTATAGCTCGAGGATTGCCCGCTGGCAGTCGCGGGGATCGCTTTCCTGGGGGCCGTCAGGGAGTGTCGTCGCGACCTCGGTGAGGGTCCGGTAGGCCCGAAGGCCGTCCTCGTCGGCGATAGCGCCCTCGCGGTCGACGCGGCCCGCGACCGTGCGTAGTTGCTCGAGGAGTCCGTCCGCGTACAGCGTCTGTCGAGCGTCGGCAACGTCGAGATCGCAGACGACCTCCCAGCAGATATCGACGTAATCGTCGACGTCGGCGTCACGCCACGCCTCGAGGACGGACTCGCTCTGAGGGCGCTCATCGAGTAATCCAGAGAGTACATCGACCAACTGGTCGCGACCCCAGAGCTGGGCAAGGAGCGCAACATCGTCATCGTCCTGATTGCGTTCAAGGAACTCCGTCACGACTTCGCGCTGGAGTGTCGCGGCGCCGTCTTCGTCGAGCACGTCGAAGCCGAGCGGGACCGGAGCTTCAACGGCCCGTTCTCGCAAGAGCCGCGTACAGAACGCGTGAATGGTGTGGACGTAGCCGTCCTCCAGGTCGTCAAGGACGTTACGCCAGCGGTTGTAGGCCTCTGGTGAGTCGACAGCCTCGAGGCGGTCGTACACCTCCTCCCGAACGCGCTCGGTCAGTTCGGCAGCAGCCTTTCGCGTGAAGGTGATCGTGACGATGTTTTCGGGCGTGAGCGACGGGTTTTCGGCCAGGATCGTCACGTACCGCTCGGTGAGCGTTGTCGTCTTCCCCGTCCCAGCACCGGCAGTGATCGAGACGTTCCGGCCTTGGACGAGGGCGTCCTCCTGTTCCTCGGTGAGCTGAATCTCCTCGGGGTCCTCAGTCATCGCTCATCACCGCCTCGATGTCCTCGTCGTCGCGAACACGGAGCGGGACGTACGCACCATCGTCCTCGTGAACCTCGTCGACGAACTCCCGCTTGCGGTGGTGGCGGACATCGCACGCCCGTCGGTAGTCACAGTATCGGCAGTTCGCACCACGGGCCGACAAGAGCGTCGTATGGAACCGTCCGTTGCCGATCGCCTCGTCGATCTGTCCCAGCCACTCCGGAACGACATCGTTCAGGAAACGGCGGAGTTCGACCTCTGAATCGAACTTCGATTCGACCCCGCGTGGAACCTTGAGGTCGTTGGGTGGTCGCACCTGGTAGTACGTCGCTGAGAGCGAGCCCTGTTCGAATAGGTCACCGTCGACGACCTCGGCGGCAGCGAGTAGATAGATAGGGAGCTGGAACTTCGTGCCGCCGGTCGTCTTCGTCATATAGGGTGCTCGACCAGTCTTGTAGTCGTACAGCGTGAGCGTCGGTTGCTCACCGTCCCGGCTCACGTCAACGCGGTCGATGTACCCACGAATCGAGACGGTCGAGCCGTCCGGGCGCTCAACTGTGAACGGCCCAGCATCCGAATCGGGAAGTCCCTCGCCGAACGGGGCTTCGAACAGGTGTGGGCGAGCGACGCCATCCCGGGAGAGTTCGTTGTCGAGGAACGTGGCGAGCAATCCTCGTTCCGGCGCGTTGTGGGGCTTGCTCCCGATCTGGTACGGGGCTGTCTCATCGTCAGTGAGGCCCGCGAACAACTCCGCCTTCCAGCGTTCGTAGAACAGGCCGTCGTACTCGAAGTCAGCACCCCGGAGTTCCTCGACGGCGATCTCGCGAAGGTGCGTCGCCAGGTCGTCCCGGTCAAAGTCCGTGAGATCGATACCATCCTCCGTCTCGTCCTGCAAATCCGCGAAGAATCGTTCGAGGACATCGTGGACGTACGACCCGGTTTCGAGGGGCGTGGGGACAACTTCGACGTCGTCGGGGTCCTCGATTCCGAGTACCTTGTCCGCGTAGAACTTGAACCCACACTCGACGTATCGCTCGATTCGACTCGCGCTGTAGGGTTCCCGCTCCGACGGAGGGTATACCTCATCGACTGTCTCGGGTTCTAACACGCCATCGTGTTCGGAGAGGCCAGCCGTTCCCCTGTTGTCCGCACAGTGGAGTCCTCGATCAGTGCGCTTGGTCTGCTCGGGGGAGAGGTCACCTCGGTCGCCGGCGCGGCTGACTGCCCCACGCCTGTCGTCCGTCGCAGCGATGCGCCGCTGGAGATCTTCCCGGGAGCCCACGCGGTCGTCGACGCCGTCTTCGGGATCGATGCCGGTCACGCGCTGGAGTTCGTCGAGGACCGGCGACCGGACGACGGCGGATTCGTCGTCGCCTGTCTCCGGTGTGGTGATCGTGAGCTCGTCGACGTTCGCGAGGAGTGTCGCGAAGAGATAGCGGCCACGGAGGCGCTCGTCGCCAGTGTCGAACCGTGGGTGGGCGTCGGTCATCTCCTCGAAGAAGGCCGGACGTTCCGGCGTCACCGGGAAGTGCTCGCTCGTCAGGCCCACGAGGAAAACCTTCTCGAACGAACGCATCCGGGCGTCGAGCAACCCCATCACTTCGACGTGACCACCAGCGGCGCGCTGCGGAACTCGGATCGGCACACCGTCGAACGCACGGGTGAACAGTGCCAGCGGAGAGAGGTCACTATTGACCGCCGCCAGCGACTCGAACGAGGAGAGGACCTCGTCCACGATGTCGTAGGCCCGCTGTTCGACGGCTTGCTCGGCGCCGCTGGCGTAGTCCTCCGTCGCCGCCTCCAGGTCGAAGCGGTCGTCCATCAGCCGTCGGAGCGTCTCGGTTGCGTCCTCGATGTCGCCCGTTCGGAGGGTCTCCAGCGTGGCCAGCAGATCCTCAACCAAGGACGCGACCTCGCCGTCGACGTCATCGAGCAGGGGCGACACAGAAACGGTGTCGCGCCGGCGAGCAGCTGCTGTGACGGCGTTGGCTTGGTCGGCGTCGACGACGTCGACCAGCGGATTCGCCAACAAGGATGTGAGATCCTCAGCACGCGGGTCAGGTTCAGCCAGGTTCAGCAGATCGTGAACGACGCTTCCGGTAAACGTCCGGTTCAGCTGTGATGCGGCTGTCGTGACGTGGGGAATGTCGAACGTATCGAACGTGTCCTCGACGTACCCCGAATAGGCCTCCGTCCCTGGGACGACGACAGCCAGATCGTCGGGATCGCGACCATTAGCCAACTCAGTGCGGAGCTCGCGAGCGACGAAGCGAATCTCGCGCTCGGGCGTCGGGAGTTCCCGCCACCGGAGGCCGTCTGGAACAGGGACGGTGTCGGGGTCCGGGCGGTAGAGTGACTCGGTGATCGTACCGAAGGCCCGCCCGGACTCGTTGACGGGCTCGAGTTCCACTCTCTCAAAGTCAAGTGCTTCGTAGACCTCCAAGGCGTCCTCCGCAACAGTGTCGACTCCGCTCCGACCATCCTGATGGAGCGGCAGCAGCGCGATCACCGGAAGTTCGTCAACGAGACGTTCAATAAAGCGGCGTTCGACAGGACGGAACTCGTGATACCCCGATAGGACGACGACGTCCAGTTCCGGAGAGAGACTCGAGAATGACTTCTCTGTCGTCGCGACGGCGTCGAACATCTCTCCCCGGGTACAGACCCACTCGTCGACGTAGTCGGCGTGGAGGTCCCGGTAGTGGCGGTAGGCGTCGACGGTGGCTGTCGCAATACGGTCATCGAGAGCAGAGCCCTCGAATTCCGCTGCGAGCGCGTCAGCAGTCCCAACGCCGGCGTCGTCGAAGAGTGAGAAGCGACTACTAAACGAATCCGCGAGAGCGGCTGAGGCGGGTTCGCCGGCGAGAGCGCTATCTGTTTCGGCTGTTGTTCTGTCGAGCGCGTACTCTGCGAGCCGGCGATTCAACTGTCCGGAGAGGGGTTGGACCGGGCCCTGGAGATCTTCGTACCACTCTCGAACGACCGCATCGAGCGTCTCAGCACGAAGACGGAGGGGTTCGTGTGAAGCGGCCCAGCTGTCCTCGACCATACTCCGCCGAGCGTCGTTCCGCGTTATATATAGGACAGAGCCAAGAGAATCATCAGCCATCTGGTCCGCCCGTTCAAAAGCAGCTTGTTCTAAATGTGAATGTTGGGAACCAGTTAGAAGCGTATTATTCATCGAATACTACCCAACAAGAGGTCCATCTCACTTCACTCTTGGCGAGACAGTTTTGTCAGGGAATGGGATATCGGAGTTGCTCTATTGGCGTGTCAAACCTGAACTGCCAGGATTAGATTGGAGACACTGTACTGCAGGAATCTATCCATTCACGTTTGATTCGGCACTAGGTAAAGCTCCATACATACTCATAATGGGAGGGTCAAACAGTAGTTCTCAACCTCGGGCGCCAGTGAGATAATCCGTTCTCGACGCTCTAATTCACGGCGACGTGTCTCGATTCGTTCTTCGAGCTGTTCAAGACGCTCCTGTTGGCCACGGATCGCGATGTCCATATCCGAGCCAGCGTCGGATTTGCGCTCGTACTCCTCAATGAAGGACTCGATCCGTTCTCGTTCCGCCTGTGCGTACTCCTCGAGATTCTCCAGTTCCCGAGCGGTCTCCTCGTGACGCTTCTCCTGAAGATGGTTCTTGATCTCGTTGACCCGCACGCTCACATACCGATCGGCAGCCGTCCGTAAGTCGGATTGAGCGTCGAGAACCGTCCGAAGGTCGTCGACGTCGGGCCTTGCTGCTACCGAGTCGCCCTCGACGACACGTTCGCCAAGCGCCTGCTGGGCGTCCTCTTGTGCAGCATCGACGAAGACGGGTATGGTCTCCTCGCGAATCACGTCGCCGGTACCGTCCTCGAACGCGACGCGATAGTTGTAGGTGATCCCCGGTGTGTCGACGAACGGAAGGAGTTTGAGTCCGACCTCCCCACGCTCGTCCTCCAATACGCGTGCCATGAGCCGCTGCAGGACATCCGTATCGGGAGCGAGGTAGGTGATGTCCTCATGATCCATCGCGAAGTCACGGTCGAACGTGAACGGGCCGAACGTCGCGTCTTGGCCGGGCGAATTGATCCCGTCCGGCAGCTCGGCTTGATAGAGGTTGGTGCCGCGCTTCTCGAATTCTCCGCCGAAGGCTTCGACTGCTCGCTCGAAGAATTCGCGGATGTCTCCCTCGCTTCCGTAGACGTCCTCCGACTCGTCGACGACTTCCTGAATCTGCCGGCGGCTCTCCGCGTCGAACGTGCTCGTATCGACGAGGCTCCGTTCGTACCACTCCTCAAGCGTTCGCTGACGCTCTTCGATCATCTCCTCGAGTTCCTCTTTGGTCGCACTCGGCGGTTCGTCGTTCTCGATGGACTCCATGATGAGCGAGTCCACGTCGATGTCGTCGAGGATGCCCAGCACGTCCGCCGTGTTCCCGAGCCGGGAGCGAATCTCCTCGACCTTGGTTTGGAGCATCTCGAAGATCTCGCTCTCGCGAGTGTCATCAAAGAGGAAGTTCCAGACCTTGACCTCCTCCTCCTGTCCGTAGCGGTGGATGCGCCCGATCCGTTGTTCGAGGCGGTTCGGGTTCCAGGGCAGTTCGTAGTTCGCCATAATGTGGCAGCTGTGCTGGAGGTCGATCCCCTCACTCGCTGCGTCGGTCGCGAACAGGAGCCGCGACTGGCCGTGATTGAACTCGTCTTCGATCCGCGTCCGTTCCTCCTTGTCTACGTCGCCGTGAATGACGAGAATCTCGTCAGCCCACGGCTCATCCTGCACGTACTCGAGGAGGTAGTCGAGCGTGTCTCGGTACTCCGTGAACAACAGAAGCTTCTCGTCTGGTTGCTCCTCAAGTAGTTGGGAGATGAACCGCCTGACCTTCTGGGCCTTGGAGTCGACCGGCAAGTCCTCGGCCAGCGAGACAAGATCGCGGAGCGTATCGATCTCTTCTTGGAGCTGTTCATCGGTGCTGGTGACGGTCAGGCCGGCGATTTCGTCCTCCGCGTGTTGCTTGTCGTCCTCGTCTAGATCCTCGCCATCGAGGTAGGCTCGTGCTTCCTCGGAGAGGCCATCAGTTTCCGCCTCCTCGTCGAGGAGGTCGTCCAACCGTCTACGAAGCGTCGCGTGAATCGCGCCAACGCTGCTCACCAGCCGTTTCTGCATGAGCGCCATCGCGAACCCGACCGCAGGTTCGTTCAGCTTCTCCGAGCGGTTGTAGACGTTTTTGACGTAGTCGGTGACCGCCCGGTAGAACTGCCGCTCGTCGTGCGTCATCGAGACTGAGACCGAGTTGACCTCGCGGTCTGGGAAGACGCGTTCACCATCCTCGTCGTAAATGTCGGTCTTCCCGCGACGGATCATTACACGGTCGACTGTCTCCTGTGAGAGTTCCCGGTTCTCTGCGACAAGGAACGGGTCGATGTACTCGACGAGTGAGCGGAACGCCTCGCCCTTCCCGTCGTGCGGTGTCGCGCTGAGCAGCAGCAATGAGTCGGAATTCCCCGTGACGGTGTCGACCATATTTGCCGTCTTGCTCGGGGAGTCGCCCCGCTTTGCAGTCTTGTGTGCCTCGTCGATTACGACGACATCCCAGAACGCGTCTCGGAGTGCGGGCCGGAACTCGTCCTGTCGCAGGAACGCCATGCTGGTGACGAGCTGTTGCTGGTCTTGGTTCCAAATGTTGGCCTCCTCGCCAAGCCGCCGACGCTCGCCTTCGACCCAGGCCCGGTCGGCGACGGTGAGATCGACGTCGAAGAAGCGATCCATATCCCTAATCCACTTCTTCTGGAGGTGCGCGGGAACGACGAACAGAACACGGTCGGCGCGATTCCGAGCGGCGAGTTCCTTCAGGATGAGACCGGCCTCTATCGTTTTCCCGAGTCCGACGTCATCGCCGATGAGCGCCCGCTGGCGAAGCTTCTGCATTACCCAGTTCACGGCGTCGAGCTGGTAGGGCTCCAGTCGAACGAGCGAGTTCGAGATGCTAAGGAGCTGTCCCTGCTCGTGGGCGAGCTTGAGTTTCGTCGCCTGCGTGTGGAGGTCGAACCACTGTGCAGACACAGCTTCGTGATCCGGATGAAGATCATCAATTCGCTGGTTGGACAGCTCCTCGATCCCGGATCGATGCGGCTGAATCTCGACATCGTCGAGACAGACCGTCTTGGCACCCTCGCCATCGATGTATGCTCTGAGGTACTCGATCTCGCCGACCCTTTGGATTTTGATGACTTCAGCCGGCGCTCCGTTGAGTATCACCCGCTGTCCTGGAGAGAATTGGATAGAGTCCGTCATCGAGTGATATGTATGTCAAGACCGTACGCCATCTTCAAGATTGTCAGCCCACACATTATCTTGCCTCCGTTATGGCGAACGACCATAGCGTACGTTCCATTTCCTGTGATGACATAGTAGCGAAAATGGAGAGAGGTTACCCCTGCGTGATGCTGATGAAGTCGAGCACGAACTCCTGTGGGAGCAGTCCGCCGTGGTAGAACCGCGCGTCACCGAGCCCCTGCTTCCTGAATCGCTTGAGTGGGCTCGCAAGGACGCTAACGTTGGCGTCAAGGTACCCCAATCGGGAGCTGGAGTCGAGTAGTACGCCGGGCGAATCCTCATCCACATCCTCCCCGGCGATCCATCGGCGCCCGGAGTCGGACGCTTCCGTCGGCCGCGAAATCTTCTCCGGCGACGCGTTGTCCGGGAGCAGGACGAACCCGTGGTCGGTCAGCACGTAGGCCTGATCCCACTCGCCCTGTTCAAGTCTCGTTCCGATGAACTCCGCGAGCGAGTCGACGCGTCGAGCCAGCATCGCCTCGAGGTCGCTGAGTTCCTTCTCACCGATGTCGTCAATGTCGTTCTTGAAGTAGGCGACACGCGTCTGGTTCCACCCGTCTTCCTCGTCGCGAGTGACCGTCCACCCGTCGCCGCCCAACAGCGACTCGCGGCGATTGGTCGTCACGCGACGGTTGTTTCGCAGCGGCTGTAACTCGCCGTCGACCAGCGAGACGTCGAACATCTGGATCTCTCCCGGCGTGAGTGCGGCCTTCCCGAACTCGGTCTCCGAGGGAAGCGTCCCGAGCCAGACATCTTCGTCGACGGCGAACTCGGGGGCATGGGATGGGAGCGTCGCTACGTAGTCGCGCAGTTCGTCCGCAAGCCGGCGGGCAAGATCGAGCCGGAGCGCGTCGATGACGAACAGCGCGACCGTCTGGCCACTTTCGAGGCCGTCGGACTCCTTCGTGAAGAACTGGTAGGAGTGATCCTCGTCGACGAACGGAGCGCCGGCTTCGACGGTATCGGTGACGAGGTCGCCGAGGTCTTCCAGGTACTCGACGTATTCCGACTGGAGTTGGGTGCGGAGGTCGTCGAGCGCGGCGGTGGCGGGGTGATCGTCGGGGAGGTCAGTCTCGGGCTCGCCGGCGACGACAAGGTTGAGCACCGCGTTGTCGATCTGCCACGTACCATCGTCCGGGTCGGCGTACAGCGAGACGACGTCGTCGGTCGCGTTCTCGTCCCACGTCTCGAGCTGGTGCGCGAGCCGAGCGATCTCCGCAGCCTGTTCCCATGTCCGCGTCCACGGGCTGTCCGGGCCGAAGGCCCCTCGGTAGTTGCCGCGGAAGTCCTCGCTCCCGAGGAGGGCGTCATACCGCTCCTCGGCGCGCTCGAGACACTCCTTGTAGTCGCCGTCGTCGAAGGACGCGTGCCACTCCTCCCAGAGGCGACGTTCGAGCGCGGCGTCGACGATACAGTCCGCGAGTTCCCACGGGTCGTCGACGTCCGCGACGACCTCGGGCCAGATCGCCTCGCCGAGGTAGCGGTCGGCGAGGAGGCTGGCCGAGGTGGTGTTGTTCAACAGCGACTTGAGTTCGGGGAGGTCGTGGTCGCCGGCCGTCTCAGCGCGGAACTCCCTCGGAAAGCGTTCGGCGTCGGCGCCGGCGTGGATCAGCCACTCGGCGACAGCCCACCGACGCGTCGCCGCGACGATCCTCACTGGTTCATCCTCGCTGGCGACCGCCTCGACGCCCTCGCTGGTCAGCAAGTCCTGCATCTGCTCGATGGTGTCGGGGCTGTCGTCGATGTCGCCCCAGCCGTTCTCCAGCACGAACGCGACCGGGTCGGTGTAGCCGCCGGTGACGATCTGCGTGCGGAGCTGTTCGAGCGTCGGGAGCTGACCGCCGGTGAGCTGGTCGTGGAGAATCCGCGCGATCTCGCGCCGTTTCGCGGGGTTATCCGCCTGCGTCGCGGTTTTCAGTTCCCACGCATCGAGTTGTCCGCGCTCGAACGCGTGGACGGTGAGGTCTTCGATACTCATCTCCACCTCGCCGCCAGTGTGCTCGACGTCGCGGAACCAGTCGTAGTCTCCCTCGGCGTCTTCGGGCTCCTTGACGTGTGGGACGTACCAGACCTGTTCGCCGTCGACTGGGTCGGCACGGAGCTCCAGCGGCGTCTCCTTGGCAGTCTTCAGGTGAACGCCGAGTTCGTCGCAGGCCTGCCCGATGATGTCCTCAAGGTAGTTTCCATCGTCCCACCAGAGGACGATCGGGTCTGACGACTCTGCCCGGTCGAACTCGCTTCGGATGGTGTCCTTCGCAGCGTCGGGGAGGGTCTGTTTCGCTTGCATAGTCAGTTGGAGAGGTAGCCGTCGAGATACTCGTCTACCGGTGCGTTGGTGTAGTCAAGGTAGGCTGCTATCGAGATAGTTGAAACAACAACGAGCAATGTCGCCCCCATAGCGTAGACATTCATGCGTGACTCTGGAACGTCCGAATTGAAAAATTGCATTGTAATGATGAGTGTAACCCACCCGATGCTGGCTACGATTAGCCAGTAAGCAGTCAGCCGCTCCGCTAACCGCTCGGGGAAATCAAACAGCACGACTGGAACGCCGATGAAGAACATCGGGCCAAGGAATCCCCACATCACGATGGAGTCCCACCTCAGTATGCCGAGGTAACCGAAAAAGTACGAGACGGGATAGGAAATGGGGAATAGCGATGCTCCGAAGAGCATCGAAAGAATCGCTTTCCCGACCGGGAATTCGACTTCGTTACTCATCGTTCCTACTTACAGTACCTTGTCCTCAACGACCTCTGGGACGATGTCCTTCTCCGCAAGCGGCGTGATGTTGATCGCGACGCCGTGTTTGTGATTGGGCTGGTAGCCAGCGGTCGTGATCTCCGATAGCGCACGATCCGACCAGTCCGAGGGAATCTGCTCATCCACCGTCTGACAGCGGTCATCGATCTCCTCAGCGAGCGCCTTGAACTCCGCTAGCGGTGGTAACGCGTCCACGTCGTCGACGCCTTCATCGTCCGCAATCTGTTGGAGGTACTCTTCGTCAAGGACGGACGCATCGTCGACACCCGTCGCGAGCGAGGCGAGCATCTTCTCGTCCTCGGTGAGGTTATCGAATGGCTCACCATCGTCGTCGAGGAGGTCGCTCCCCTCGCGCTCGAAGTAGTAGGTCATGAAAAGGATGCCCGTACTGGAGTAATGATCCGAGCCTTTGAGCCGCCAGTTGAAGTAGTCGAAGAGGTCGGCGAGATGGGCTTCGACGGGCTCATCGCTGGATTTGGCGTACTCCTCGCAGGCGTGTTCCAGTTCCTCGAGAGCGTCCACCCACTCGTCACGCCACTCGTCGACCTTGTCCCAGAAGCCATCGGAGAAAGTGTCTTGGAACCACTCCTCGCCGTTCATCTCGCGGAGTCGTTCGAGCGTTTCGATGCGCTCTGCAGTCTCTTTGCGGAACGCGGCGACTTTGGGGGCTAGCTCGCGGAGGCGCTCTCGATCGTCGTCGTCGAACTTGCGCTCGCTGGTGGAGCCGAGTTCCTGTATCACCTCTTCGAGTTCGGCGATCTGTTCGAGCGCGCTCGAACAGAATTCGAACTCGTCTGTCGCATCAGCACGTTCGCTCGTAGAGAGGGATTCGTCGTTTCGGCGCTGGTTCGCTGCCGACCGGCGCTCGCGGAGTTCGGCCTTCCGCGGTTCGAGGTACTGGTTGCTCAGGCGGTCGAACAGGCTAGCGTCGAGTTGGTGGTAGTCGACGAGGCACGCGAAGCCCTCACCTTTCGCGTCGGCGAGGAGCCGCTCCGTGCTGATCTTCCAAAGGATAGGCGTGTTTTCAATCGTGTCGACATGGTAATCGAAGAGGTCATTCTCGACGAACGCTCGGAGATTGGGGTACGCCTCGTCGGCGGCCGATTCTACTCCAAGGATGTCGTCGACCTCGACGAGTCGATCCTCGGCGTACTCTTCGTACGCGTCTTCAAATCGTTCGACGATGCGGTCGAGAATGTCCACCTGTTCGTCTGTACCTTCGAGTGGGATGATACCGCCCGATTCCTCGCGGACAGCCTCCATGGCGAAGTGGTGGACGAGGTCTTTGACTTGCTTGTCGATGTTCTCGGGGACTTCAGGGACGGAGTCAGGGTCGGGAACTTCGCGAATTTCGGCAGACCCGGATGTCCTGAGGAAAATCTCAGTTTCTGCAGCCTCGCGTGCATCTTGGCTAATATCTGCAGCATCGAAGATGGCCTTGTTTGTCTCTTTTGAGAGCTGTTCTAATTGCCTCCGTTGACGAAGACGACGCTTCTCTTGTTTCCTACAGACTTCTCTTATCGGCTTGTGCAACGAGTTCGAATTTTCGATAGGCTCCACTTCTGGATTAACCTCCTTAGTATGCTGATGGTCGTAAAAGAACTCTAGTTGAGAGGCAGGGTGGAGCGATGGCCGGACGTAGTAAGGGCTCGTAGGATCTTCCGTCTGTTGGCTAATAACTATCTCATATTGTTCTTTGGCGGCCTCTGCCAGCTCAGGAATCTGTTCAAGCTTCTTAAGCCACGGCAAACAGCCAAGAACGTCTGCGTCCCACTCCTTTTCTGGTGTTTGCGATAGGAATAGTGTGTTATACAAGTCTGAGTTCAAGGCAGTAAGAAGGTGCCAAAGAATATCGTCATTCTCCGAAAAGAGCATGAAACTACTGGTCTCAAACAATCCTCCTCCGTAGTAACCGAATCGACGTGCAGTATCCTTAATTCTCGTCCATGTTAACCCTGAATCTCCATAGAATTCGTCGTTAGGTGTGCGAACAGATTTGCTAGATCGCTTCATTACCGACCCATTTTCTCCCCACTCCACGACGTTCTGTATCTTGGGTGTGATCCACGCATCTGAACCGCCATAAGCAAGTGGCTGAAATCCTTCTACCTCCTCGGTTTCCCAGAAACGCCGAACAAATCGGCCGTCTTTCCCTGTAACCAGTCCCGAAACTGCACTCCCAACGGAATCACCGTCAATACCGGCTTGTTCAGCGTCAATATATTGGTCTGTTGAATAAAGAGACCTGATCTCGGAGGGAGTTGAATAACAAATGGGCGTTCTCGGAATTCGAGAGAACTCCTCAAGATCAACGGTGAACTCTCGCTGGACATCTATATTTTCCTGTGAAATCGTATCAACATAGCCTGCCTCTTTCTCTTTTGTAGGAAGGTCATACAACCGATAAAACCTACCTGTTTGATTTGGATAGTTACCCGTTCGAACTACACTTCCGACAGTTCGGACTGTCGCATTGTCCAGTACACCCAGTCCAAACTCAGCGAGAAAATCAAACCCGCCCTTAGAGCCGACAAAATCAGTTCTGAAGCCGGTGAACCTTCCTTTATATAAGAATGACCGGGGGATCAGCATACCAATCCTACCTGCGTCCCGAGATAGTCGCTCACAAACTTCAAAAAAGGATACATAATAATTAGCTTTATATTCATATTTCTCACGGACATATTCCTGCACTACGTCAGGCATTTTCCCACCACCGCCGTACGGCGGGTTCATCAGTGCAACGTCATAGTCCTGCGCTAGAATGTCCAGCAGTCGGACGAAGCTCCGCAAGTCCTGAGCGAGGAACGAATCAGCCACTCGATGCTCCTCCACAGCCTCGTGCAGGCTGTGTAATACCTGTCCGAGTGTGTGACTCTCACGCGGGTCGTCGCCGAGGGTCAACTGAGTGCCGCCGACATCGGCGTCGTCTTCGAACAGATCGCCAAGTGTGCCGCGTACATCGAGCAGACTACCGAGGCCGTGGACTTCCTCGAAGGCGTCAAGGATGCGATCGAGCGCCTGCTGTACCTCTCGGTCGTCGCCGGCCACCTCCTCGAACACTTCCTCGACACCCTCGACATCGGCCACTTTGGCATCAGCACAGACGATTCCCACCTCCGGCATGTCGAAACCGTCGGCACCCTCCGCCGCGGCGCGAGTGCGGCCCTTCAGGTAGAGGTTGAATGCCGCGAGCTGGCAGGCCCGCATATCAAGGTCGACACCGTAGAGGTTGTGCCGCAGGATCTTCCGGGGAATTTCCTTGGCGTCGAGATCAGTCTCTGCCCGCCAGATGCGCTCCAGCACGTCGAAGGCGTAGAGAAGAAAGTGCCCGCTGCCACAAGCCGGGTCGATGACCTGTAGTTCCTTCGGGTGGTTGAAGTCAGTCGGCTCACCCTCCTTCTCCGAGGGAACGAGGTAGGTACAGAAGTCTGCGATGTCTGGAGACTCGTCGGGCGAGAGTGGGCGGTTCTTACGCTCGTCGGGGGAGAACTCCTCCTGTGCGTCAACTACGTCCTGCAGTTCGCCAGTATGTTCGAGGTAGAGTTTCCCGAGGGAATTATCGGTGAGCATCCGCACGACCCAGTGCGGGGTGTAGAATTGGTTCGCCGCTGGCACATCTTCTGGCTCTAGCCCCTCACGATCGCTCTTTCGTCGAAGATCGTCAAGAAGCTTGACGTTGTAGTACTCGTAGACCCAGCCCAGCACGTCGTCGGCCTGCCAGACTTCATCGGGTACCCCATCGAGCATCCCACAGAGGTCTTCGTAGGTATCGTCGTCGGGGTCGATCTGGCTGTAAGCCGTCGAGCGGTCGAAGAGAATCTCGATCTCCTCGGCGAGGTCGTCGCACGCGTTCCGGTAGGCTTCGAGGACGGCCTCCTCCTCGAGCATGAACTCCTCGGTGACTAGCCGGTCGGCGGCCGGTGTGAGCCCGTCATCACGGAAGGCTGTGACCTCATCGTCGATAAAGTTCCGAACCTCCATACAGCGAAGCGCGGCCAGCCGATTGACGACGGTGTAGCCGACGCCCGTGATATACTGTTCGTAGCCGTCGTCCCAATCGTTCCCGTCGACCGCTTCGAGTTCGATAGCCTCGACGAGGTCTTCCTGCTCCTCGTTCAGGGACGCGTCGTCGTTCGGCTTCTCGTCGAGGTCGTACTCGTCCTCGAGCTGGTAGCGAACGTTCGCCTCGACGCGGTCGCGCATCTCGGTGACGATGTCCTCGAGATGCTCGCGCTCTTCCTTGTCGAGCTGGGCCTTGCGGGGTTGGGTAGATTGTCCGTCCATGCGAAACTCAGTGATGTTACAAGC
>Ga0306874_100211_pt1 | contig 22944 bp, 22 predicted proteins | sample AntCluMetagen315_FD_190406 | JGI IMG/M metagenome (GOLD analysis project Ga0306874, IMG submission 190406) | Saline lake microbial communities from Club lake, Antarctica - Metagenome #315 (v2) (version 2) | ecosystem: Environmental > Aquatic > Non-marine Saline and Alkaline > Saline | place...
CCATGCTCTTAATACTTTGCCTCTCAACTCTTGTCTGCCGTATTGAGTGTGCTGCTAAGAATATACCAGAGAATCGGGAACGGTTGCGCCGGCGCAATTGGTTCGTGACAAGCTGTTCGTTACTATAGAATAGTAATGTATGAGCGGGACGGTGGCGATTACTCGCCGGCGGTTGTTGGATTATGGCCGCAGATGGTAGAACGAGTATCGGTGCTTCTCGAAGCGTTCAAGGACCTCGTGGCGGGTGTACGGGACAAGAAACAACTCCAAATCCAACTCACTCAACAAGTACCGTTGTAAGCGCTTTTTTGGCGTGTTGCCTACTTCACCGTAGATATGATGGGCGGGCAGTGCAACATCTGGTCGGACTCGTCCAGGAAATCTCCGATACTCGAACGAAGCGCCCGTATAAACGTAATCTCTGGTCTCGTCGTACGGCATATACTCGTCGACAGGCCAATCGTTCTCGATGGTCTCTAATTCATAACCAGCTTGATCAAGATAAGCTGCGAGCGCAACCTTCCCCCTCACGTGGTTGTCTGATTCGTTTCCCTCTTTGAGATGCCGATGGTGGTCGATCCACCCCGCCTCTAAGCGCAAAGTCGCATCAATTCTTTCAGTGTTATATCCCTGTTCGAGCGCCTCCTCGATCACGCTCATATCTGGGTTCTGGTTGTCCCAACTGTCCCCGATTTTTTGCGTCACTTCGGCTGCCGGGCAATCTACAACTTGACTTTTGAGAACGGTCATTTCTCGTTCACACGATTGTCCGTCTGCGAGAACGCCTCGGTCGCCATGTCGGCGCGCTCGGCGGCCTCGATATGTTGGTAGGCCTCGCGCACCTGTTCTTCGCTGTTGTCCAGATATCGGGCCGCAGCGGCGTAGCCGAACTGTCGAACAAGCACTTCCCCGACGCCCCGCCGCCCGCCGTGCAGTTCGAGATAGTCGCCGTTGAGCGAGAGGTCCAGCTCGTCGCGACGCTCGGCGAGCACGTCGTGGGTCCAGAGCCGCTCCATGATCGACCGGGCGCCGTCAGTGGTGAGCGGCTTCGGCGCGTCGAGATCGTGCTCGGCGGCGACGATCAGGTCGGGCGCCCCGGCGCGGACGCGCTCGATCGCGTCGTCGTCGAGGCCGGCGTCACCCAGCCCGTCGGAGACGTGCGAGGCGAGCGACGGCCGGTGCAACGTCGTGAACACCGGCCACGACTCCGGAACATCGAGGACTTCGGCGTACCGTTTCAGCGGCCCGATGACGGGCTCGGGGAGCGACGCCTCCTTCCACTCGCGACTCTTCCGGAATACGGTCACGCTACTGTCCGCGAACGACACGTCACGCCAGCGAATCCCGTTGCGCCCCTCGCGGTCCTCCTTCGGCGCCGAGAGAAACTCCGACCCACGCAGGCCCGTATACGCAACGACGTACACGAGCGCCTGTTCGCGGCACCGCTGGTACGCTTTGAACCGGGCGCGCTGTTTGGCCTGCCACGTCTCGCTCTCCGGGTCGCCCCGGTCGGCGTGGGAGACCTCGATCGCGCCGAGCGCGTCGAACGCCTCGGAGACGCGCCGGTCAACGAACTGCGTGATCAGGTCGCGGTGGATCGGCTCCCACGCCTGTTGGTCGCCGGGTCGGCGGCCGTCGTTCTCGGGGAGCGGGTCTTCGGCATCCGACTCGCGAGCGTAGTGCCGCGGGATGTACCCCTGCGCGTGCGCCCACCCGCACCACGAGGCCACGTGCGCGTAGTAGGTGAGCACGGTCCCGGCAGCGTACCCGGCGGTCGAGAGGTACCGCGCGTAGTCCGAGAAGACCGTCGTATCGAGGTCCACGAACCGGACGGTGTCGCCGTCGACGACGCCCGACCACGACTCGGGTGGGGAGGCATTCGCCGGGTCGGACGTGTTGCCGAGACACCAGCGTCGGAATCGATGCAGCTCGCGCTCGGCGTCAGTTCGGTACGCGCCCTCTTCGCCGGCGTCACCCTTCCCCTTGTCCGTGAGGTACTTCGGGAACGTGTCGTCGATCGGCGTCTCGACGGAGCGACGACCCGTCATTGGGCCTCCGAGGGGTGGGGGTTGTGCCGTCGGAGCACCGCTGCAAACGCGGCGTTCCGGCTGGAGCGACTGTTTGGGGAAGCGTCGGCCATAGTTCTGGATCTGCCTCGTTTGGGGCCACGGGTGGGGGTCACTAAGAACTTACTCTGTCTTACTCAACTAAGACAAAGTAACTTTGAATCACGGTTTTACTCGATCCTGAGCGCTGATCGGCCGATTTCGGTCGCGAGAGACTGTTTACTCTGGTTGGGATATGTATTAAATCACATATCGCTATACATAATTAGATACCGGCGCGAAACTCGCGAACACCCTGTTTGTTCCCGTGGAGTACCCACACCATCGTGCGATTAAGCTCGGCTTAGACCAGTTTCACCGTGGTCACGTACGTTTGAAGTACGCCCCGTCCCACGATTTTGTATGGTCTGGCAGTACGTAATCGGCGGTGCATTGGTCGGGGCAGCGGTCCTCCTCGATTCGGACGAAGATCACCACGACGTGGTCCAGCAGACGGTCAACAACCTCGAACCAGAGCTACCGGAGCACGCCTCACTGTACGCCGATCACCTCGGCGACGGCTATCCGAATCCACGGGGCGCGTTCACCGGTATCGACAACGCACCCGAAGACCACATTCCCGACGTGGTAGTCACGTCGGGTATCAAGAACAACCTCATCATCGAAGTCGAGACGGGAGACTCGATCGAGGAGAGCAGCTCGGCAGCTAAGTCGCAGATCGACGATTTCTCGATCCCCGGCTACCGTCGCGCCCTCGTGGTTCCCGACGCCGACTTCGACGCCGTCCACGTCGACGAGTTTGAAGAGCACCTCGACGAAGAGATCGACGGCCAGTTCTACGTCGCGACGCCGTCGGGTGTCACCGACCTGTTGTGAGGTGAGAACCGGCGCAGAGTTGTCACGAATCTGTTTTATACGGGAATAGAACCCACAAAGAGACGCGCCCGTAGTAGGCCAGCGCGACCAACACGACCCGCAATCAGCCAGCAGTTCGGTGTGCTCGCCGGTCACGTCGACCGCGGGGAGAGTACCGAAGACGACTCGCCCAGTAGTCTCGAAAATCCCGTCGTCGCGACGAGACGCCGCGTTCTCTCACACGCGGCCGTCGATGACGCGCGACCGAGGCGACCGGAGCAACGTCGAGAGAAAACTCGCCGTCGACGACGCCGGCGACGCGCCCGGAAGGCTGGTGCGAGTGGCGGTCCACGATCCACAGCGAGCCCCTCTTACCCGGCAGAAAGCGTCGCGGTGCAACTCCGACGACGCCGTTGCCAGCGCTCGTGCGGATGGGATCGGACATGGTGGGCAGTCGCGGTCGTGCGGTCGGGCCGGGTGTTTCAACACCGTGAGCTACGCGTAGAGAGTGTCGAGCGTGTCCTCGATGCGGACCCCAACTCTTTAACACGAATCCAAAAGAATGATCGCGTGGTTGTAGGTGGAGACGCCCTCGTTGGCGCGCTCCACTACCGCACCCCGACGAGCCGTTCGACCAGCATGACAATCTCGGCCGTCATCCTGATCGCCCGCAGCACGTCGAGGGTGTGCGGAGACTCGTCGTCTCCGTCCGACTCGTTCTCGTTGTCGTCATCGTTGTCACTCATGGAAGGGTGACCAACGAGGAACAGGATCGAACGGTGGTTGTAGGCGGAGACGCCCCGTTCCTCGTATTATGGAGAAAGAGAGTAGCACATATAAGCGGTCAATAAGGGGTAGAAATCGTGAGAAAACCAAACACGTCGATGTTGAGCGGCTACTTGTCGGTTATCTCGTCGTACTTGTCGAGCACCATGTCGAGGTACTCGTCAGTCATCCGGCGTGGATTTTGGACGGTATAAAAATCGTCGAGAATGAACGTAACCTGATCGCGGTCAAGTCCGTACGCGTGGAACGCACCAGCATCAAGTTCGGCCTGGAGGCGCTCGCGCTTGGACTCATCCGTCGCGGCTTCGATATCGAGTCGATCACGCATCTCAGCGAACGCATCGCCGTAACAATTGAGTTTCGCTGCACGAGTCCAAATGTGCTCAAACCAGTCGTCTCCTTCAGTGAGGCGAGGGACCTGAGACTCGATGAATTTGTATTTTTGAATATGAGTATTAATTTTGGTACGCATTAGATAGTCAAATGGAATACTATTGATTAGCCCCAGCGCAACAAATAAAGACTGATCAGTAAACACTCGCGAGTAAACAGAGTGCAGCGGTTTACACGATAGGTCACTCTCTGCCGGTTCGATATTGTATGGCCGAATGGTGTGTAGAGTGTTGGTACAAACTACATCAGGAGGGATGACAGAAGCGACAATAGTTCGTTCGTTGCTAAATTTCGTAATATCCCGGAAAACAATCCGGTATTCAGTAGAATCAAGAAGAACATCTTGCTTACTGAGTGGGGAACCCCGCCGATCCTCCAGTAAGTCGTTTACAAATTGTTTTTGCGAACCTGTCCCATCATAAGCATGATACAACCCCCGCTTTAATTTTCGATAATTCTTTTCTCTGATCCGTTGCTTCGCACTAAGATCCTCGTCTGCATCTTCTTCTACACTCCAAAATTCCGGGGGAGTTACATCATAGAATGAGCTATCGTGTGTGAATTGATACACATTACTACCTTGATAAACTGGATAATCGCCATCAGATTCATCCTCTACAAAACGATCCGTGTCATTTGAGCGATGAAGTTCGGCATAGGGTTGAGCAAACCAACTATTCCCAGTGTCTTCGCCGATTGGAGGGTGGCCCACGATCTTGCTTAAAAGTTCAACTTCCTGTTGTGACTGGAGTTGAGGGAAAATTCGTGCTTCAGGAGAATAGTTTCGTAATGCTTGACGTGGGATTTGGAGTGACCTGTTTTCAAAATCTTGTAATATATCCATTCCGACTTGTTTGAATATTCCATTTAATTCATCAGTTTGACCACTGTTCTGGAAAACAACAACCCCAAAATTAAATTGATCATGAACATCAGAAAAAACAATACCTTTGTTCTCAAAGGTGACGAGTGCTTTAATATCGGTTTTATCCAGAAGGTGTGTCCGAAGATCCTTATTTGCAGCTCCAGAAAATACCATTCCTGGTAACACTTGGGCTACGTGTCCACCAGCTTTTGTTAAGTTGAAGATGCGTTCAAGAAATAGAGATGAGAGATCGTTCTCAGTACCCTGTGTGGTTCCCCCAATTGAAGGTTTTTGCATGATATACTCTCCTGAATTATGGAAGTACGTGGTTACCACCTCGATCTCATGCTGATATTTTTCCCATCCAGAGGATATTTCAGTATCTTCCAGAAGTTTCGACTGTCTCTCGTCTTTTCGATCCGGGAGTAGAGATGGGAATTCTTCATCGTATCGCACGAAGAAATCGTCACGGGTCGGTCGCAACCGATCCCACGGCGGGTTCCCCACGATCACGTCGAAGCCTCCCTCTGCATACACCTCTGCAAACTCTAACACCCAGTGGAACGGCGTATAGTTGTCAAGATCGTCTTCGGTAACGTCGTCGACAACGTCACGGAAGTCCTCTAGAATCTCGTTATCAAGATCCGCGCGATACTCCTCTAACAGCTCGTTTGCTTTCTGACGATGCTGCTCGGCACGCTCCGGGAACGCATGGTACTCCTCGTACAGCTCGATCTGTTCGATCACGTCCTCATAGCGCGAGCGGACGCTGTCCTCGCTCCAGCGCTCGAACGTTGCGACGCCGTCTTCGGTCTCCTCGGGGAAGCCGACGTAGCCGATCAGCGAGTTACCCTGTCGAACGTTGAACGTGATGTTCGGAAGCGCCAGCTCGTCGGTGTCGAGTCGTTCCACGTCCTCGGCCTGTAACTCGGCGACGAGCGAGAGCCAGAGACGGAGCTTCCCAATCTCGACGGCCGGCTCCATAATGTCGACGCCGTAGATATTGTTCTGGACGGTCGCCTGTTTTACACGATGGCGATTCGGATACTGCTCAGTTTGCGCCCATAGCTCCTGTCGAATGTTGGTGATTTCCTCGACGACGGACGTGAGAAAGTGTCCACTCCCCATACTCGGGTCGACGACGTAGAAGTCGTCTATATCGGCGAGCAACGCCGTGATCAGATTCGTTGAACCGGGGAGAGCATCGATCAGTTCGTACAGCGTCTCGTACTGTTGCAGTTCGGCCTCCGGCCAATCGCGCTCCTCCATGAGCACGGCCTCGAAGCGTTCTTTCAACGCCGGTCGAACAGTCTGTTCAGCGCTAAACCGCGTGATTTCTTTCGGTGTGTAGTACGCGCCCAGATCGGCGTTCTGGTCGCCGGCGTCGGTCGTGAGGTAGTTGATCGTTTTCTCGAAGACCGAGCCGAGGACGCTCGGATCGATATCCGTCGGCCCACCGTCCGCGGAGAACTGGTAGCGTTCGAGCAGATTGATGATCGAGAGGAGGACCGAGTCTTGTACGTCGAACTGGCGTTCGTCCACGTCGGAATCCGAGTTAAGTTCCGGACGGAAGAGCCCGCCATTTAGGTAGGGAATCTCTGCGTAGAGGTCGATGTCCGACACCTGATCGGAGCGCTCGTCGGGTTTGACGTTGAGTACATCGTAGAACAGTGGATCGAAAAATGACTTGTAGAGCGACTGTGGATAGATTCCATCCTCGTAGGTCTCCACGATCGTGCTCAGGAGGCCCGATCGGACGATTTCCTTGTCTTCGAGGAATTTGATGAAGATGAGCCGGTTCATCAGGTCCACAGAGAACAGCCGTGTCTCGTCACCGCTCGCATCCGATGGCGGCTGGACGCCGTCACCGACCAACGACCGCGCACGGCGTTCGTCCTCGCCCTCAGCGACGCCGAACACGTACTTGATATAGTCGTCGTAGAACTCGTCCGTGATCGCTTCCTGCTTCTCCTTGATGACCGCTTGTGCGTCGTCGACGATCGAGCGGAAGTTGTCGTACGCGAAGGTCCGGATGAGCGTCGCAACGCGCTCTCGATCGCCCTCACTGACGGCGTCAGTCGGTGACGCGGCCCCGGTCGTTGCGTTTTCATAGAGCGTGAGAAAGACCGGCCGAAGGTCGATTTCGGAAATGACGTTGTGGGTGTATGAGTCGGCGTCGTACCGGATGAAGATCCACCGGATGCCGTCCGTCGCAAACCCGTAGTCAGACTCAAACTCGCGCTGACTCAGCCACGATTTCACCTGATCGAGCCCGTGGCCGCGGTTTTCCAACGGCTTGTTCAACGGCTCGGCTTCGATCAGCAGCCGCGACGAGTCGATATTCGGGATATCGCGAAGGGAGACCGCGTAGTCGGCCTGTTCACCGCGAGTCGTCGAAAAGTCGCCAGCCTCGGAGCCATAGTCACTGTATCCGAGTGTGTTCAACAGCGGTTCGATAACCCGATCTTGTGTGATCGGTTCGGGATCGAGGCGATCCTGTGAGTACTCGGACTTAAGAATGTACGAGCCGGGGTCGGAGGTGAACACGCCGTCGAGAATGTCGTCGTCGATCTGGTCGCGGAGCCGACTAATCGAGTCGGCGATCGTCTCGATGAGGGCGTCTTCGTCCTCGCGGGTGACCTCAGTCTCGAAGTCGTCAAAGTCAAATTCAGTCTGAACGTCCCGAGCCGACATGATGGTAGTCCGGTTTTACCGCGGGCACAAGAAAGTATAGACTCAGGTGGGAGACAGCTAGTTCAAGGAAGCGGCCAGATATGAGTGGTTCGTCTCGCTATTCGTCCAGCGATAGATCGGGTAGATCAAGAGTTTCTGGGATATCCATCGGCAGGTCTTTTCGATCCGCGGAATGGAACAGCGGGCGGAAGAGTTCCTTCAGCTGCTCGGTACGGAGTTCGTAGGCCGAATCATCTTCGTCTTCTTGCAATTCGTGACCGGAGAATGAGAGAACTGGAGCTTGAACATACTCGTCAGTCACCGGACGAGTAGGACGATTTGGTTTGAATTTGGTGCCGTCAAATCCGACAAACGTTGCTGTCATGAGCACGTTCTGATCTTGTCGTCGCTCCGCGAGTAGCGAGAGAACAATCGCCAAGTTGCCCGCAATCGAATTGATCAAAGAAGTATCTGAGATAATATGTCCGCTTCCTTTCTCGTAGCTTGCACGTGCAGTCATAAGCTCAAGAACAGCATTTTCATACAAATTAACCTCTAAACCGCCTTTACCCCGTTGGGGGGCCGGATCGGTTGTAGAAGTAACCCGATCGAACATCATCTCTGGGCGACGTGGACGGTTAGAACCAGTATGAAGACGCACCTCTCGGTTCAATAAATCAGGAACAGTAAACCGCGTTGCAGCCTTTGAAAAGGCTAATTTTGGGGCGATATGGATAACGGCAAGCGGGTAATCTTCCTCGGCCCTCACTTCATGTTCTGGGTCTACGCGGCGTTCATGAAACTCCGCAAATCGGTCAGTGTTATCATAGTACTTGTTCCGGATGTCGCGGATGGGGTCTCTGTTAGTGTGCACGGGTGACTATCACTGGAGAATCCGATTAAATGATAGCCGTGTGGTGAAATTGAACACGTCGGTGAAAACTACTAATCTGCCCTTCTAATCCTCTACAGACTGCCGTCGCGCCACTCGCCCGTCAGCGGATGATCGTACTCGGACGGGGCGAACCGCCCCGTCCGCATGACCCAGTAGTGCTCGTTCGCTTCGAGTGCGTCCTCGCGGGCGAGCGCGTCATCGAGGCAGTCGTCGACAGCGTCAGCATCGGGGCGATCGGTGTCGCCCGCGAGATCGTGAATCTCGTCGCGATCGGCGCCGGGGTGCGCGGCGATCAGGTCGAGCAGCGCGTCGTACTCAGTCGTCGGCATCGGCCTCAGTATCGAGCGCCTGCGTCCGGCGCGTCTCCAGTAGGCGACGCGTCCCGGCGTCAGCGTCGAGCGGCGCCATCACGAGGAGGCCCGGCGCGGCGTGGCACGGGAGGCCGTCGCCGGCCTGTAGCCTCGTCCCGGTCGCCGGCACCTGGACGCGGTAGCCGTTCCCGGAGTGCTGAATCCGGGTGTCGATCCCGCGGTGGATTGACTCGGTCTCCGTGGCTGCGAGTGCGACCAGGTCGGCGCGGTCGGCCATCGGCACGCGGTCGGTATCCCGGTCGATCACGAGGATCGCGTCGTCGAAGCCGTACGCGACGACCGACGCGCGGTGGCTCGTGTCGCCGTCGGCATCTTCTTCGACGAGCCCGGCGCTCCGGGCGGGTTTGGTCACTTGGAGGGCGAGTCCGTCGCCGGTGTTCGTCAGTTGGTTGGGCATCTACTCGGTCACCTCTTCTAAGTGTTCACGCGCTGTTCTATCCTTGCGAAACCGCTGGCCGCAAGAGCACTCCAGCGTTTTCTGGTTCTTAACCGGGCCTCGTTTCTCAGCATGTGATACGACGAGTTCTCCATCGTCCGACAGTTCGTATATTTCGTACTCAGAAACCCACGTCTGCCGTTCGATCTTGTGCTCAATTTCTTTGTCGTCGCCGTCTCTGGACGTATTACTCGCCATCGGTCACCTTCTCGGCGGTCGCGATCGTCCCGAGCGTCGGGTACTCCCACCCGACAAGGTCGTCGTCTTCGACGTGTTGGACCGCGGCGTGCAGCACCGGCGTTCCCCAGCCGTCGTCGGTCTCGACGGTATCTATCTCGCCCTGTTGTGTCGCGTACCGATTGTCGTCGAGGTCGAGGTCCGGCGCGTCGCGAAATTCGATCACCTGCCGGAAGTCGCCATCGCCGTATTCGTCGGCTGGATCGTACTCAAAATCGGCCGTCGTCACCTCGAACGCCCGCTCGTCGTCGAGTGTGAGGCGATACGTCCGGGGGTCAGAGCGGTTCTCGAACAGCGTTTCAGCTACGTCGTCAGTAGGTTCGCTCATGTGTGGTCACCTGCGCGCCGCGAGTCTCCCCGCTGCGCTTGTACGTTACTATATTATAGTAACCTAAAAGAATGCCGGTGCCGACAGGTTGCTAACCCGCTCGCTTTTCGTCGCCCCACCCGAACACCCGCGTATGAGCGAGCGCACGCCGTCGACGGAGAAGCCACTCCCGGAGGTCGTCGTTGGAGTCGTCACGCACAATCGCGGGTATCCGAAGACTGCGATCGCGATGAATCTCGACCACCGGAATCGCGAGACGAAGTCGCTCGGTGACGTGCTCGATCAGCTCGTTTCGGAAGGGCGACTCGTCGAACGCGACGGCCGATACTGGTTGCCCGAAGACGCACCCGACGACGCGTAAGCACGCTCAGAGGTCTTTCGCCCACACAACGCCCGAGCACGTACACGTCTCGTCATCGGAAGGCCACACGTCACAGACAGGGCACACGTCGCGCTCGTCCTCGTACAGTCGCTTGAAACGCTCCACAGGGACGAACCCGAAGGCCTCGAACAGCGGGCGACTCGTCCGGCCGGGGTGTTCCCAACCGAACGCGAACGCCATGTCGGCACCCTGGTCGCGAGCCCACTGCACGCGTTCCTCGAACAACCGGCGACCGAGCCCGAGCCCGCGCCACGCGTCGTCGACGACACCGAACCAGAACCACGCATTGCGATCGCCCGCGAGCGCGTCGGCGTCGAACCTGCCGTCGGGCAACTCCGCGACGGTTTGCTCGCGTGACTTGATCGTCGCGAATCCACCGCCGATATGGACCGGGCCGTCTCGATCAGGCGGGTCGTGCTCGGCGACGACGGCGTACACGTCGAGGCCGGCGGCGTCGTCGACCTCCCACCCGGCGACCGGACAGAGCGGCAGCGGGAGTCTCCCCGAGGAGTAGCGGTGGCCGCGCTCGTACTCGGCGCCGAACCACCGAGACCAGAGGTGTACGAGATAGAACGCGTCGCGCTCACCACTGCCCGGGCGGACGGTGGCGTGTGCGGCGCAGTTGCCGTCGGCGGTCGGTGAGACCGTCGCGCTCGGCGAGTGGTCAACGCCCATCGATCTCACCGCTGGCGACGTGGGACGTGGTGAAAGGGGGTTGTGCGTGCATACGCGATCCTCAGTAGTCAGTTGCTAAAAAGGCCGATCGCGACAACCAGCGCGGTTAGAAAAGAACGCCTCCGCGCTCGTCGTCCAGATCCGTGATCGTGTCATCCTCGGCGAGTCCGTCGGCGACCATTTCGGGATGCGCTGCGAGCGAGTAGCGGTAGTGGCGTCCGCCACGCTGTCCACGGTTGACCTCTTCCATCTTTGCGACGCCGTTGATCACGAGGTCGTTCAACAAATCGCGGACAGTCCGCGCGGTGACCGTGTCGGATTCGGCGAGCCGCGCCGCGTGCTCGTACCATGCGTAAAAGGCGTCCATCTTTGCGGGTAGTTCACCCTGATCAGAGAGTGCGAGGAGGGTGTACGCAACGAGTTTGCCCTGCGGTGAGAGCGACGCGATCTCGCTGACGATCGCTCCCTGTTGAATCTCGGATTCAGCTTTACGAACGTGCTCTTCAGTGACCAGGGCGTCGTCGCCGCTGCGTGCGAGGTCGCCTGCCGTATACAGTAGGTCAAGCGCTGTCCGGGCGTAGCCGGAGCGTTTCGCAGCGAAGGCCGCGGTAATCGGAACCACGTCGTCGGTCAGGACGCCATCGTGAAACGCGTCGGCGGCTCGGTTTTCGAGAATCGTTCGGAGTTCGTTCGCGTCATACGGCGGGAAGTGAATCTCGTGTTCACAGAGCGTCGATTTGACTCGCGGGTCGAGTGAGTCGCGAAACGTTGAGTCGTTCGTGATTCCGACCAATCCGACCTTCGTGTTGTCGGGGTCGACAAATTTCGCAGAATTGCGGTTGTTACATCGCCCGAGCTTGTAGAGGACGTTATCGCTCGTCCCGATATTGTCGATTTCGTCGAGTGCGATCAGGACGTGCGAGGTGTCGGCGTCACGGAGTTCGTCGAACAGCATATCGAACACGTCGCCTTCGGGATAGCCGGTCGTTGGAAGACTTGATCGCGGTGTCGACTCTCGAAGTACGTTTACGAGACTAACGGCGACCTGATAGCTCGTGTTGAGATCGCGACACTCCATCTGGACGGCCGTCACGTCGACGCCATCGACGCCCTCGGCATCCTCGCAGACGCGATCGAGGACGAGATGGGTGCCAACAGTCTTTCCAACGCCGGTGGGGCCGTACACAAACACGTTACGCGGTCGTTTTCCACGGATGACCTCGGAGAACATCTGGAGATACCGATTCAGCACGTCGTCCCGTTCGAGGATGCGATCAGGGTCGTAATCGTCGCGAAGAACGTCTTCGTCGAGGAAGATATCGTCCTCGGGCGTAAGGTGACCGAGTTCGTCCATGTCGGGTTCTCTCACGATCCGTATATAAAACCGGGGCTTCGACTGTTTCGGCTGTCCCCACACAGACACTCCGTCGTTTCGAGTGTTCCGGGTGGAATGAGGGTGGGGGTCGGTGTCGGGTGGAATGAAACAGCCCTGTGACACGGCAACCTTTATCACAAGTGTTTGCGTACCATACCCGTATACCACGCTGTAGAAAGTTGAAGAAGAGAAAGTGAAAGAGTGAGAGGATCGATATGGGCCGAAATCGTGCGTAAAGTGGCCTGTACCAACCGTGAACACTCGAAGTGGTGGAGTGTGTGTCCGTTGACGGCCGATTCGTATGCTGTTCGTGTTGTAGTGGCGTTCCCGCGTTCCCGCGTTCCCGCGTTGTGCGTTCGATCGCGGGGCTCTACTCCGGCTGAACACTCGAAGCAACGGTGTGTGTCCATGAAGTGGAGAGTCGAGACGATCGAACACTCGAAGCGGCGGTGTGTGGTCCGGTGAGGTCTAGTCCCCACCCCGGCGTACCTCTCTGAACACTCGAAATGACGGTGTGTGTCTGGGGCCGGGGTGAATGAACACTCGAAACGGCGGAGGGTGGAGCGTTCGGTTCACTTTCACTTTCACCACGGTGCAGGCTAGTGGTTAACTACATGGGGGCAATAAGCCGATATGCGGCCCACGGGTCGCTCGCGGCACAACCCCCCACGCTCCCACTTGCACGTCGGCGGCGCTTTTCTCGTCGTCGACGTGCGTTCTCTCCCCTTCACCGGCTTCGAGACAGGCAGGCGTCGATCGACACAGGCGACGCTGTCAATCGCGATCGGCTCGTCAGAACAGCGCGTCCGCTTGCCGTGTGAATGTAGTAAGGGGGTGTGCCGGTTGAGCGACAACCGTTGTTGCCGCACTTCCCGTTTTTGGTCCCTATGTGATAAACGCTTTGGACATTTTTATCACATTAAATAAGTATCACGTGAGGATCTACACAGTTGTCACTGCCTGATTTTACAAGACCTGTCAGTATACAATTATACTAATGAGTAGTCCACGTGACACACTTGATGACGTTCGATTCTCGGAGTTGGTGAACGAGGGGTCGGATATCCCGGCCGTCGCCGACCGGCTCAAGTCGATCGCCGCCGCCGAGCGCGAGATGGGCCGGGACACGACCGTCGACGAGCTGCTCGCACAGAGCCGGCGGAACGACGCCGCGTACCTGATGCCGTCCGATATCGAGAAGGCCGAGTGGGTCGCCGATCTGTACGAACGCGAAGATCGCCCGGACGAACACGCGCGAGACTTCCACTATCGGCTGGTGAGTGGCGAGTACAAACGGCGGAATGGCGAGCCGTACGTGAACAGCGACACCTGTTGGAAAGAGTTGAATGAGGCGTTGAAGTGGGCGCGAATCCTCCGATACATCAAGCCCGGCGAGATGGAGAACACGCGGAACCACACCGTGACGCCGACCGCGTTCGACGACGTGGACCGGCCGCTGCCGGAGTCTGGGCCGTCGCTCGATGACGCGAGCGCGAGCGTCGACGTGGATGACGGGTTCCGGCGGCCGAAGATCCCGCAGGAGGTGACGCTCGCACGCGAACTGTTCGACGGCGCCGACGAGTTTATCGCGACGGCCGCGAAGATGATCGCCGACCAGACGTTCCGTCGGGTGTACTTCTCAGAAAGCGCCGAACAGCGCTACTACATCGAGATTTGGTGTGAGAAATCGGGTGTCGTCCCCGAGGACCTGGCCGGCGAGTACGGCGCGACGATCCGCGAGTCCGGGCAGGGCGAGTTTTCACTCGGCATGGTTGAGGAGGCCGTCACGATCGCCTCGAAGCGCGATCAAGATTTGGCCGTCGTCGTCGTGTCGGACTTTGATTCGGCAGGCTCAGACATGGGATTAAGTGCGGCGCGTAAATCTGAGGTCTTAGGCGCTCTACACGGCGTTGAGGTCGAAGTAGTCCGCGGCGCGATCACGAAAGCACAAGTCGAGGAGTACGGGATCCCCGGCAACCCGTCGGCGTCGAAGGTGCCGAAGGGGCTGGAGGAAGGGGTGAGGGGCGCGAAAGGGTATGAGACGCAAAAGGAACTATTCCGCGAGTATGCCGGGCAGTTCCCCGTGGAGCTACAGGGGTTCACGTCTGTCGCCCCCGACGCGTTCGAGGACGAACTGGAGGAGTCGCTTGCGACGTTTTACGACGCCGACCTCGGCGACCGGATCAAGTCGGAGGTCCGCGAGGCGCGCGAGCGAGCGCAGGATCGACTCGTCGACGCGTTCGAGGAGCACCGCGCGGAGATTCAGGACGCACTCGATGAGCTGCACCAGGGCCTCGATCGGTACGACGACGAGATGGGGCCGCACGTCGACGCCGCGATCGACGGCCTCGAACAGCTCGCCGCTGAGGAGAAACGGGTTCGTGACGAGTGCGGGATTCGCGAGCGCCGCGATCGCGTCGAGGGCGTCGTCGACCGCGTCGATCACCGGGCCGTCGTCGCGGAGGTGGACGTACCGGTCCCCGCACCCGACACACCGGGGGTTGATGACCCGATCCTCGACACGCGGCGGTCCTTTCTCGAACAGTTGAACGCGTACAAGAGACACAACATGCGCTCCGGGAGCGACGACACGAGCGACGGCACCGACGACAGCGAGGAGTAGGTCGGCGTCGACGACCGCGGGTGCCGTTCGTTACTACAGTATAGTAACGTGTGAGCGGCCGGCGTGAGCGGTACCGGTCCCGGTATCGGAATCGGTACCGCTGCCGGTATCAGATACGGTATCGCGAGCGGTATCGATAGCGGTATCATAAGCGGTATCGGTATCGGTATCAGCTATGAGTGGGCGTATGAACCGCTGTCTATCCACTCTGGCTATCTGTTGCTGGCGGGCTGGCGTCGACGGCGACGGCCGCTTCGTGGTCGGGGCGAATTATGTGTCCCCGGTGACCCCACAGAAACAGAGCGAACACCACGGTGTCATCTGGCAATCTGGTATGGGATCGGGCGCGCGATGATTAAGTAGTAAGCTGTATGAGTGTGTGCGCCGCGAAACGCGAAACAGCGGATATAGAAACAGTGTGACTCTCCCCAAACGCAATCGTTGAGGTGTCTATGTGCCGAACACATATTTCGGAGTGCGAGTGAAATTTCAGCCGACAAGCCGATCGAGTTTTGTCCAGTTAATGTCCAGCGCCCGGTGACCGACCTTCGTAATCTCCCACGAGTCGCCGCGACGCTCTAAGCAGGTCGCAAAGTCGTGTCGTTCCGACCGCCACCGGCCGATCGTTCCTTTCGGAACGCCACTCACCTCAGCGATCCCGTCGAGAGTACGGACCTCTTCAGGATCGGCCCGCACGACTGCGTCGAGTACTTGAAGCATATTGCTTCGCATCCCCTTCTTCGCTTTACCTATCCACGATTCCAGTGGCTTCGGGACGTTGTTTTCGTCAAGAACCCGTCGCTTCTCTTCGTCCATCTTCTCGTCTTTATTCTCAAGAGAGAGTTCGCGTGACGCCGTGTCTCGGTTGCGAGTCAGCGAGAGGTTGCTCGGGATATCGTGATCGCGTCGGTAGTCGACTGTGGCCTCACAGAATTCGGTCGGGAGCTGTGTCTGCTTGTCGAATTGCTCACGGCTCATGGAGACGGGAACGGTGTTCCAGATTTCGTCGAGGAACAAGTGCCACTCACCGTCGTCCGGGAGGTCGCCGGCGTCCGGGTCGATCGGCTTGACGTACCCCGTTCGTGTGTTTACGTACGCGTCTTTGTCTTTGTGTTCGCTGATCCAGCCACTCCCGCGACCCTTGAACACGTGCGCACCCCACGCGACCGCGTATCGGTCACGCCAATGCTCGTCGCCGAGACCGAGTCCGCAGCGCGCACCCCGCCAGTTGATCGGCCAGTGCTCACCGCCGTCTTTCACCAGCATACCCCACCCGACATTGAACGACGTGAGCTGTTCCTTCTGTCGCGGCGAGAAGTTGTACGCCTTGTCCAGTGTCATCACTTCTTCTTCCCCGAGTTGGAGCAAAATCTTGAGAGGCATGTTTGTTCGGACAGCTTTGTACACGTCATTCAGTTTCTGCGTCGATCCCAACATCATAATTCGCCGACTGCCGCCTCGGGTGGCGATTTCATACACCGTCGCTTGGAGCGCTTTCACCTCCTGCTTGTACTGAGCGTTTCCGATGACCGACGGGGCAATATCTTTTAGCTCTCGGATTTCGAGGAGCGCCCGCGGGAGCCGGGAGTTTTCGTCGCGCTTCCGGAAGATAAGACGGAGCCACATGTTCAGGACGATGTATTTCAGCGACTCATTGCGCGGTTTGAGGAAATTACAGTTTAGAACTGCGACGCGCTCCTGATCGCGGAACACGGCGTCCATGTCGAGATTCGTCTCTGCGTTCGGGCCAGCAATGAGCCCTTCACCTGCGAGCATTAGGAGGGACTCAGCGGCGTCGTTGAGCGCTTTGTCAGCGTCCATCTCGTAACTCACTTCTCGAACGGATGGATCTGCCTCAACTCGCTCTGCGTCTTTCAGTTCACGATCGCCTTGATCATTCTCGTCGAACTCGTCGTCCCGTAGTTCGGTGACCGTGATCGTCGCCTCCAACTCTTCGGCGTAGTCCTTGAGACGTTCGACGAGCCCCTCGACGCCGTCGTTATCCTCGATCGTGTTTGAGAGTGCCTGCCCGATCCGGCGCATCGTGTTCGAGTCCGCGGACTTGAGCCCGGCTAGCCGAATAACGTCCATTGGGGTGAGATCGGCAATGTTGATGGTGAAACGGGTGAAGTTGCTGGGTAGAGTGTCGGGAACGCCGGAGGTCGCCGGTACAAATACCTCGGCGTCGTACGCCTTTGGTTCCTGTCCGAAGTCGTCAAGGTTGTCCTTGATGGGCTTCTCGTCGTTTGGAATCGCCGTCATGGGCGTCTCGTTGCGGCCGTCGTCGAGACAGGAAAACCATTTATAGCCGTGTTCGTCTTTCAGATTTCCACATAGGCTGGTGATTGTCGAGTCTTTTCCCTTCCGCGGGAGTGCGACAACGAGGACGTGTTCACAGTCCTCGTGATTGATAGTTATCTCCTCTTCCATCTCATCGAACGTCTCGTCTTTCCCGACTCGTTTTCGTCCGATGGGTTTGGGGTCTCCCTCGACAGGAGAGGACATACCCGGAATGTCGAGTTTCTCCAACCGGACGGGGATGTACCGTGTCTTATTCGCGTACGAGTAGATGTATCGGAGCGCCTTTGCGACCTGTACCTGCGTCTCAAACTCTTCACGAGGGGGTGGAGTCTGACCTGACGCTCGGCTGTCTCGGTGGTCCTCGAACCGAATCTTCGTTGAGGCGTCGAGCGTGTCGTCGTGGGGCGCGAGGAGGTCGTCGATCCGATCGTCGTGGATCAAGAAGTAGTGGATCGTTTCAAGCACCGCTTCCGCGTCGTACGGACTATTGCCGGCGAGTGCATCCTCGGCTTCGGCGATCAAGCTACGGACAACCGCCTCGATCGAGCGGTTGTCCTGCTCGACGCGCTCGATCAGACTGTCTGAAATCTGCTTGTCGATCGCTTCGCCGACGCTGATCGAGTCTTCGGGCTGGACACTACTCGCGCTACTCGGGTCGTGAGTCTCGGAATCGTTGTTGGCGTTCATCGGTATGAGTGTGAAAAACCGCGGTCCGCGGGTTGCCGTCGCTCAGTCGGACAGCGACGCCTCGGGGGCGTGCAGGTCGACCGCCGGCAGGCCGAAGTCCGGCGAGTAGTCGGGCTGGTACAGCGACGAGAACTGCGCGTCCGTCGCGATCGCCTCGGGCGTGACGTGCTCGGTCCGGAGTCGGACGACCGACATGGACTTCGTCCCCTCGGTGGGCGTCTCCACGTCGACGTGCTCCTCGACGAGCGCGTACGGGACGACCGCGTCGTACGCCTCGGCGACGAGCCGCGGATCGTATCCGACGCCGCCGATCCGGTCTTTGTCACGCCGAATGACGCGGTCCGCGAGTCGGTTCTTCGGCAGCCGATTCGACGGCGACTCGGCCACCTCCTGAATCAGCCGGTCGCGGATTTCGGCCTTCTCGACAGCCTCCTCGTACCCCTCCAGATTCGGGAGGTACTGCTGGAGGTTGCGCGCGAACTTTTGCTGGATCGTCGGCGGAATGGGCTCGCCTTCAATATGGGCGTGCGCCACCTCCGAGAGCGTCCACGCGAGGCGAAGCTCATTGTAGTCGGCGTACACCGTCCCACCGACCCAGCCGTAGTAGCACGTCACGTCGTCGGTGTCGGCCTTCTTGACGAGGACGGCAATGTCGTCGTAACTCGCCTGCTGGCGGGTCGATCGGACGGACTTCGCACGGCGACGGCGCCAGTAGTGCGCGCCGACGTACCACGCAGACCCGGCGACGAGCGAGGCCGCGAGGATCAGGCCGTACACCCAGATCGCAGCCCAGAACTGCACGAGGATGAGCGCGGCGAGCGCGGTCACGCCGGCCGGGACGGCGAACGACCAGAACAGGTCGCGACCGTTGAGCGTGCTCGCCAGTTCGAGACGACTGAGGTGGGCGTGCTCGCTCGGGTCCACGTTCGCACGGTCGTCGACCACAAGGTCGGTTTCCTCGGCCGCCTCTGCGCTCTCCTCGGCGGCCGTGACGATATCGTCGTCGAGGACGTGCGTGTCCCCCCAGTTGATGTCGAGCGCGCTGTACGGCGTCTCGAAGGCCGAGAGAATCCGGTCGCACGCGGTGTCGACGCTATCAGCGGGAGAGACGACGACCGTCGACGCGCCGTCGGCAGTCTGCGCCTCACTTGCGAGGCGGTGACACGTCTGTTCGGAGAATCCGGTTCGCGAGGCTGCCTTTGTGGCGGCTCGCGAGCGCTGCGTCACACGAATGACCGCGAACAGCAACAGCAAGACGAGCGCGTAGCTCCAGACGCTCGTTGCCGCGCCGACGAGCTGCTCCATGAACCACGACGAGTCGCCGCCGGCGTCGACGCCCGAGGCGACTGCGAGGAAGCCGGCGCCCGCCAGGACGGCCGTCGCGACGAGCATGACGATCGCACCGACGCGCGTCCCGATCGTGTTCGATGGGCCGACCGCAAACAGGATGACCCGGCGTTTGGCTCGCTTCGGGAGCGACCGGGCGTTGCGCGCCTGATCGCCCAGCCACGGGAGTGCGTGGTCGCGAACAAGTGTGTGCATCGTCGCGGCGTACGACCAGACGAGCGTGGAGAGGGTTGTGCCGAAGTCGGACAGCGACTCGCGGACACTCGTGTCCTCCTCGGTCTCGATCGGGCCGGCCGGGAGGTCCGGTTCGGTATCTGGACTCGGATCGAGGTCGTCGGCGTCGACCGTCTTGTCCGGGGCATCGTCGCGACGGCCGTGGTCGTCACGCTTGTCGGTCATCAGTAGGACGCCTCCTGTTCGCGCACGTCTTCGAGCAGCGACTCAACGGCGTCACGCGTCGCGTCGTACTCGTGTCCGAGGCCGTACTTCGCTTCCATCCGGACGCAGGCCGCGCGGATGCACGTCAGCGCTTCCTGCGGGTCGGCGAGTCGGTTCGTCGACCACGCCTTCGCGAGCCACGAGTCCCGGATTTCGTCGGCGTCGATCGCGGCGATCGCCGGCGCCGTCTCGCCCCCATCGGTGGCGGCGTCGTCGGGGGTGTTGTGTGGCCCGCGCTTTGCGAGTTCGGCGAGTTGGCGCACCGAGTACACGTCGAAGCTATCGCGCCAGTATTGGGCCTGCTGGTCGTTCACTTCGTCCATTTGGCCGATATACTCCTCGTTACTCGCTTGCACGTGCTCGCGGAACGCCGACCGGAGTTGCTTGTCCTTCCGCGCGGTCTCGCCGGCGTCGTTCTCGATCCGGTCAAGCATCCACCCGTGTTGCTGTTCACGTTTGAACGCGGCGAGCGCGAGCGCCATGAGCGCGAGTACCCACGCAAGCGGGTTCTGCACCGCGAGGACGACGACGCCGAACAGTTGTTCCGCTCGTTCAACGAGGAACGACTCGATGATCTCAACGCGATCCTGTTGCCACGAGTGATACTCGATCAGGCCCTCGGGGGTCGCCTCGAATCCACGCTCAGTCGCGGGCTCTTCCATTTCCTCGATGAGCGCCTGATACTCGGCGTAGTCCGACGCGGCGACGCTCACGCCCGTCTCCGAGGCCGTGAGGCCGATCGTCTTCGTCGAGCCGTCCTCGAAGAACAACTCAACTTCGTAGTAGCTCTCGCCGTCGGTGGGCGCGGCGTCGTCGTCGTAATCGACGCGGAGCGTTTGTTCGCCTTCAAGGAGTTGGGCGCCCGCGGCCGACTGCGCGATTCGTGCGTTCTCCGCCGGCGCCGACAGCGAGAAGAGTGCGAACGGACCGGTGGTTGCGTACTCGGCGTCGCTGTCGGTCGTCTCGGTTCCCATCCACTCTTCGCCGAAGTCGATCGGCGTGACGCGCAGGCCGGCGGCCGCGCCGGGCGTGCCGTCGTCGGCGTACTCGGGCGGTTGGTCATCCTCGAAGTCGGGATTCTCACCGCTACTGGCCGTCGTGTTGTTCGCGTCCGTCTCGTTCGCGCCGTCGTCCGTTTGGAACTGGATCGTCGGTGTCGATGCGTCTGTGTCGGGTGCCGCAGCGGCGGCCGCCCCGGCGGGCAGCGCTGCCGTTATGACCAGTAATGCGGCGAGAATGGCTCGGATGTTCATTGGGTGCCTCCATCGGTGGCCGCCTGCCCGCTGCCGTTCTGTTTGGCGTCGCTAATGTTGACGTGCGTATCACGCGGATTCGACTGCCCGTCGGGTTCCGACGACGCCTGACTGATAATGTCGCTGACCTGTTCGATCTTCTGGAGGACCTGCTGTTCCTCTTTGTACTGCCCGCTCTTGAGGCGGCGCTCCAGTTTCTCAAGTTCTTTTTCGAGGACCGCGACGGTCGACTCCAGCGACGTGAGTCGAATGTCCTTTCGGCGGTTCGATTCTTTCATACCGACGAACTTGTCGTAGGATAGCTCGATCGGCGAGCTGTACACATAATCCGCCTCCACGTCCGGGCTCTGAGTCGGCGTCTGTTTGGCCGTCCGCGTGATCCACTCGTTCTCGCCGATCGCGATCGCGTGCTGGGGGATCTGGTGTTTGATCGGCTTGCCCGGCGCGCGGTGGGTGCCGTCGAGGGTCGCGTCCTCGGCGACGTGCTTCGTCCGGCGGAACAGGCCGAGTACGCGCGTCCGGGCGTACTCCGAGACAACGGCGTTGCCCTCGGTGTCGGCCTCCATGCCGCTGACGTTGATCGGGACGGACTCGGTCTGTACGTCGCCGCTCTCGGTCTCGTAGACGACGTGGTGCCACCCGACCGATTTCTGCGCCATATTGACGCCGACGATACCGACGACGACGCCCGCGGCGACCTGCGCGCCCGTGATAAGTTGGTCCGCGAACATCACCTCCGCCGGTGAGCCCGTCCGAATCGTCTCGAAGGCGAAGAGCCCCACGATGAGGATGATTCCGCCGATTGCGCCGAACATGACCTTCGCGGTCATGCTCAGACCGCTCGCGCGAGCCCGAATCGGGATCGAGGAACTTCCCTTGACGTGGGCGGCGTCGGGGTCCCCGCTATCGATGTGTTCCGTGGCTTCGTCGAAGTCTTCGCGCATCTTCCGGCGCATGTACCAGAGCGCCGCGAGGATGACGATGACGGCGACCGTGACGGCCGCGATCGTTGCGAGCATCAGTAGCCACCTCCGTCGTCGTCCGCAGAGAGGTCGACTTTCATCTCGGCGCCCGGACTGTCCATCAGGCCCACGTCAATCTCGATCGAGAGGTAGATATCCCAGCCCTCCTCGACGAGCCCCTCATACCGCGTCTCCCACTGCGTGATCCACGTCGGAATGCGGTGACAGTCGTGCAGGGTGGCGAGCCCGCGAATTTCTCTTTTGAACGTCGTGCCGTCCGTGGCCGACTCGGCGATTCGATCCAGCTCCTCTTGTGGCGAGCGCCACGTAATAATCGGACAGCCCCCGCCGTAGTGCGGACAGCCCTCGCAGGCGTCTGGAAACGCGTCTTCGCCGTTCTCAACGCGATCGTGGTCATACATCCGGTACTCGGCTTCCATCTCGGAGAGTTGGTGGTCGATGTAGTCCGAGACGGTGCTCGCTGGCACCTGTAGGGATTGTTGGATCCACCGGACGGCGCGGCGCTTCAACTCGTCATCCTGAATGTGCTTGGCGCGGCGTTGCAGCGTCTTGCGCAGCCATTCGAGGTTGGATTCGAGTCCGGAACTGCTCAACTCGTCCAAATCGATGCTCTCGGGTGTGTTTGAGGTACTCATGGATTGTTAGTCGTCGTCGGAGGGTGCCGGGATCGACGTGCGGACCTCGGCGTCGATCGCCGGGAGGTCGAGCGTCTCGCGGTCGCACGTCGGCGGCGTGATCACCACGGCGTCGTCGACGACGCGGACGACGAATGGGTCGTGCGGGTCGAACGGGAACGCCGAATCGCAGGCGGTCGTCACGGAGATGTAGAACTGAATCGCGCGGTTGACGGGAGTTACGCGACCGGCGTCTTGGAGCATGGTCGATGCTGGACGGGCGGTCGGTGGCTGTGCGAGTCGCTGAGTGGGTGTGTTTGGTGCATATCGGTGAGGAGCAGGCCGCTACGGCAATTGTAAG